>MDTC01240603.1_pt1 | contig 21130 bp, 25 predicted proteins | sample 811181 | NCBI WGS metagenome assembly MDTC01 (sample SAMN05326644, study PRJNA326480) | marine metagenome | isolation source: seawater | place: Pacific Ocean: North | collected 2011 | reverse complement strand
ACCGCCTGAGAAAGTCAAAGCGAGGTAACTTGCTTTTCTTCCATCCCATAACAAAAAAACATCAAATGTAGTATATTTGTGTAACCCTCTAAAATCACTAAACTAATTGCTCAGTGACAGCATCCAAGCCTACGCCAATATTGGCTAGTTTGTCTGCTAATTCGTTGTAATAGTTTCCTTGGTGCGCTTTCACATGCGTCCACACTAGGTTAAATCCATTTAATTGACTTAGTTCCCATAGTTTTCGCACTTCTGCCACCAATTCCTTATTCTCTTTTGGCTTCCAAGTTCCATTTGCCATTTTACCAGCATACTCGGAATCCCCGTAAATTGTTATATCAAATGTCTCATCTTCATCCATGAAGATTTCTGACATTCTAGCACGCAGTATATACATAGCCCACCAAATTGCGCTTAGTTCTCCTGTGTTATTAGACCCGACTTCAGCACCTAAATGGTCTAAGTCATCATCGTCTGTAACAACAGGGCCAGCGTAGGCGACTAAAATTTTGCCGCCATCATGGTTTTCTGTTGGGTTTTCAACAACGACCACTCCCCAACCTGCGGGGTTGTTAGCCGAAGCAATATTAACTGGTGCCGAGCCATCGACATATATTCCAATTTTTCTCATCTAATGAAGAGTTCACATGGTTGCCACCTGACACAACTATCCAGCGTGTGCCATAATGTTTCGATGAAAGCGTTGTCATTCGAGCATATTTGTGTAACTCTTCTAAGTTCACAAGCCTAACTCTTCAATTAGTGCTTGTTTGAATTCTTCCGATAATCGACCATCCTTTCCTGGATAGCCGACACCTGGATAATTGTAATTTCCTCTCTTAACATATGCTAGTTCAACATCTTTTGCAAAACTAAAGTCAGGGTGTAATTCTTCCTGGTCGTTGCAAGATTGGCATATTTGATCGGTATTGAACCAACTCATAGTGAACCAAGATGTATCTTTATCACATCTATCGCACACCGTCATTGGTAATGGTTTTCTATTCTCCATCTAAATCACTTCACGGTTTGAAGTCGGGGTGATCAGAAAATAGACCGACATTTGCGTAATCATCGTCTAGGTCGTCCATTTGTTCACACATCATAATCACAAACCCCTGAGTTTTATCAGGGGCAATTGTAACTGTTGCAGATAAAAGCATGGCAAATCTAGCAACCCCTTCTTTAATGTAAGAAGGAGGTTTAGACAAGTCATCTTGTATCATTTCTTCAAAACTTGAAAGTGTTTTTCTTTCTTGTTCAGAAAACTCTTGATCTATAAAGTCAAGAGTTTTTCTTTGCTGCTCGCCAATAAATCGAGTAGCCTGCTTTTCGTTGCCTGGAAATTCTTCCATAAGTTCCGACAACTTTTCTTGTAATTCCTTGTAGGCAAAAATAATTTTTGCCATTTTTGGTAATTCACTCATCTAAAAATCACCCAATAGGTTCATCGGGTTCATACCCAACTATTCTACCATGCTCGTCTTTTATTAGATTATCTTCTGTGATAATCTTACACAAGCGTAGTGTTTTACCGTGAACGGTTCCTGGCAATCTTATGATTCTTCTAGGATCAGGAGTGACATCGTAGTCAATCAAAATCTCCGCGTCTTTAATTTCCTCAACGATTCGCTGTTTGATAAAACGGCTAAAATTTTGCCTGCCTTCTGGCATGGCTAAGTCAAAACCGAGTCGTTCTTTTACAGCATTTATCGCATCTTTAGCAGACGCTCCTACAGGAACAAGCCCTGTTGAATTTCTTGTTTCTTCATCATAGATTAAATCCATAGTTCTCCAGTTAGTATCTACTAGGTGGAATCCTTTTCCACCTGAGAATACAATAGTTAGTTCTTCTCTAGGGCTAAAGCGACCATATCCACGGTTATCGTGATCGAAACCTTGAATTAGGTCTCCTAGTGTTTTTGCCCCTTCGTTATAATCTGCGTTGCAGTAATCCACATCGAAATACAATTCTTGCCACAAAAAATTGTTGTGATAGGTCTTAAGTTTGTAAGACCAACCCTTTTTGCGGAATTTGTTTTTCCCTCGTTTTCCATGAGGGTCTGGACCGATACCCTGCGGATTCATCCAAGCAGCCGTTGTGTAATAAACATGCAACGGTGCTAGTCTTCTTAACCACCTTAGAAGGGTTTCTTTGTTGCGGATATTATCTTTGATAATTCTTACAACAACCCTTTCTTGTTTATCGTCCCAAACAAAGAACCGATACTGTCGCCACGCTGGTTTAGTAGGTAGCCACAAATCTTTCTCGCTAATGCTGTTGTAATAGTTTCGAATCTTCTTAACTTTTACACGCATTCGCATTTTGTTTAGTTTTCGATAGGTCGGATGATGGCTAGCAGAATCCTTGAAGGCTTTCTGCATCGCTCTCATGACCTGTGCCCCTCCTGTATAGTTAGGACACTCACAATCGTTCACGCCTTTACGGTCGCAAGCGGGGTGGTGAATCTTCGGATAGCGACCCGACATAATCTTGATACATTTCTCCGGATTTCGGATAAATGCTTTCAAGTCTGTATCGTGGTGTTCACAAAGGTCATGTCCTCCGTGAACTTGTATTTTACAACGCTTACCATCGGGCTTTACGCCCTTACATCTAATAGTTTCTGATGTTTCTTGGTAACTCATCTAGGTGAGAGTAAGCCTATTGCGGAAACCAAGGCGTGCGGCGCGAATGCGACTTACGCCCTCTAAATTTGTTTTCGCAACCGTGCGAATGCTAAGGTTGCATTCGCAAATTGTGAATGTTCATTTCGTTAATTGGTTTCCGCAGCCCCAATAGGGGAAAAGGAATATGGAACTACGACCATACTATGACCAGTCCTGGTCAAGTGATCTTTGATCACGGTAGTATGGGCGTAATTCCACCCCTAGCGTATGCGACGGGGCAAGCGACAGTTCTCGTCGCAGTATTTCTTTCTCCCCAAGGATCTTCGATCCTGTTATTGGGGCATCTTCATAGAATTTCTTCTCAATAAACTTCTCTCTAGGTGGAAAGGAAACTTGCGTGCCGTGCGCGATAGACCGAAATTAAATTTTTTCTGGAAGTAAAAATTCTGCGAAAAGGATGATGACTGTTGAGTCTTTATCTCTTTTTGTAGAACTAGGTCTTCCAAATGAAGTTGTATCTTGGGGTGTAGTGCAACCACAAACACCCGTCCTTCTAAATGTGTAAAAATTTAATTTCTGTTCAACGCGCGTGGTTGGTGTGTTTAACTGACACTCGTCGAGTTAAACGCAATCGCTGAAAGCGATAGCCAATCTAGCGCACTTAATCACAGAATTTCTTCTCATAATTTACTCTCCTAACTTAGAGTCTCTGCTAATAGCAGAGAAATCGACAAAAAGTGCCGAACCCCTCATTACCACTATTTCCATATCTATTATTGATATATCCCCCTTTACGAGGGCGTATAACAAACATAGAATGCTGGTCGTTTAGTGGGACGACTATAGTTTGATTTGTCGCCATATTCTTTTCTTATGGTGGAAAAAATGATTCCGCCGAAAAGCAATACTGGCTATTTTATAACTCATCTGTGGAAGATAACATTAGCCCCTAGCGGCTAGCGTGCCTGTTTAAGGCGTGCTTCTCGAAAAAAGTCTCGACGAAAAACGACGAGTCGAGGCACGCGTTCATAAGTGTGAACGCAAGTTGCTAAATCTCGATTTGTCGAGATTGCGTTAAAGTGCGTATTGCACTAGTTAGCATTCTGCAAAGCAGAACAGCGTGTTTGCGACCACAGTTATGAAGGCGTGTGAAGCCGAGGAGTTGTTTCGCCGAGACTTTTGTGTTCCGGCTAGACGCTCCTTTTAGGGGTATTTCTTCATTGGTAAAATACCTCAGTTGTTTCTCTTCCTAGGTTGAGGGATTAACCTATCTAGCGTGCATTAGCATACTTCCTATCTTCGAAAGCGTGCCAGCCACATCTAGACCGTCCGTCATTGGATTAATCCTCAGTTTTAGTTTTCTCCCTCTATGAAGAGAAGAATATCATTCCCCAACAGTCTTAGTTGAACGCGTGCCAAGTTTTCCACGCACCAGCCGATTCTTGCATCTTCGAGCATTTCTTACTACTAAAAGGCGTATGCCTTGATAGGAGTTAGATTGTCTTCGTTTTGCTGGAAGCAGCAAGAACCGGTGGTGGTTGGAAACCTTGGCCTGGGTTTCTAAGAACTAAACGATGCTGACGATTCCGCAGGGTGCAGGCGAATGCCTGTGCGTGAGGATCGTAGCAAGTGTGTTCGCCATTCTCCAGCGGCGAACAATAGTTTGAACGCTTCGGAACCTGCGTTCCACAGAGGTGTCAGATATAGGATGCTAGAATTACGAGGCGGATTGCCGCCTAAACTAATAACATCGGCCTGATGACCTTTGATATCTAGTTAGTTTAGCGTAGTGTAGCATCGTAGATCTGACTCGTTGTGGATGCAGATTCCGATAGCGTTAAGACTGTTGTGAGTTCTTCATTGGGATTTCTCCCTCAGTTATTTTCTCTTCTAAAAGATGCCCAAATGAGGCATCAAAGGATAACACCCTAGTGATATAACTACCCGTTATATCTTCGAGTATTCATAAATAAAGCCAAACGAAGAGGCTCAAGTCAATAAGACTCAAGCGTCATTCTCCGATGCGTCTTTGTCCTCACTTGGCATGTCATCCTCTGGACAGAGGTCGCCATGCAAGTCGGCAAGTGCATTCAGGTCAGCGTAGTAACTTTCGTCACGCGGCTGACGACCGAAGGCTGGAGCGCGTGGGAACTTCTTGAGTCTAACACCCTTCTCACGAAGGCCGCAGGCTCTAGCGTTCACCGAGGCTCTCTGCAATCCGAAATGGTTTGCAACCTCATCTGCGCTTTCAGCACTTTGCCACTTTTGGACAAACTCAGCATCGGGAACGATTTTTCTCTTGGGTTTGGACTGTTCTTGTTGAACGGTTTCTTCCATTTCAAATCCTCCTTTTGTTAAGTAACTCCCCCTTCAAAATAAGGGAAATCTAAGATGCTCATTACGAACTTAATCATTTAGAGACATAAGACCGCGAAGTCTTGTCGAGACCGCATTCTCTTCTCCAATAACTCCGAGTCTTCCCTCGAATTCACTAGAAATGTCTGAGAACGGGTCAAATGAAATATCCACACCACCAACAAGAGAAGATAGGTTATCCAACCTAGCCTTCAAGTCTTGCCGTTCTGTAGATAAGTTATCCAATTTTTCATTGAATACCTTCACTTTGTCTCCATTGAAGTCTTTTGCGATGTTCAAGAGTTTAACTTGATACTCCGCAACTTCAAGCGAAAGGGCATTTTGGATATCGTCTTTGATATACTCAAGTTGCCTTTCATTGTCGATGTAGCCCATAACTCTTAGGTTAGACTTCTGTCGATACCACTTTCGAGGGGCACCGTTTTCGCCATACCAAGTCTCCTGACTTCTAGAGCCAGAAAGAGCATTGTGATTACCGAAATATGTCAATAAATTGGCATAGTTTTCGAGCGTATCGAGGTGATCATGGTTATCCGTATAAGACGGAATAAACCAAGCACCTGCACCACTCTTAAATGGTAATCCTCCAAGCGACATGAGGGTTTGCCTCACATCGTTTCTTAGCATTGTTGAATCAATGCTAGAAATAGTGTTAATGAATTCGTCTAGAACCATAGTCTGTAGTCTTGCTAACAACATCGGATCATCAATTACTTGATCTTCCCAATATGTTGTAGTAGTTACACAGCGTCTTAGTGTGTTTAAATCCGGCATTTCTTCATCGGAGTCCCAACATGCTTTGCGGAACTGGTCGATAACCGTGTCTGGATTTACACCTTCAGGAGGGTCAAACGAAATCCTAAACAGATTTTGCACCGCTTTATGTCTGCGCCCTCTTGAACGCCCACTTAGTTCGATACTTACTGCATATTCGTTTCCCTTCTTTAGGGGCTTCACAATAATTTTTCGCTGCACAACACCGTCCCAACCTTCTAGAGTATCTAGAGTTGGTGCCGGCATATTATGCAAAACATCTTTGGCTCTCGCAAACGCGTCCTTGGCTTTTCTAGGCTTAGGCACATACCTTTCGCTTAGTCCAAGTTCCTGCGCTCTTGTCGCATAGGGCTGGTAGCCCATTCGACCCCCGACTATAGAATATAGTGCGAGGTGTCCTTTTACTGCAACATTCAGATCGCCTTCAATAACAAAACCTTCTGATGTATTTTCACTCATCTAAACTTTAAACTTAATTTAAAGAATCAAGATACGAGCGCAAGGCTAAATCAACTAAGTCCCCTTTGGGAACTCGTAGTTCTCTTGCCTTTTCTCGTAGTTCGTTATATGTAGAAGTCGTTAGGATTAGGCTGGTATGTGTTTTTCCAACCGGCCCCCATAGTTCGTTTCTACCTTTTTCATAAAAAAGCCTGGTGCTACTTGTTTCCCCTTCTTTGTAGATATCAGGATGGATGCCACATATTTTAGACAACCACTTTTTATTACATTTGGGGCCTGCTAAATGCAGGTCTATTTCACGATAAGTAGCACCGTGTTCTCCTTTTTTTATCAAAAAGTCAATGACTCTTTGTATTTTTTCTTCATCTAATCCTTGTGGCGTTCTTCCTTGTAGCCATCGGTTAGATTGCTGATTTGCATTCTTACTCATCTAATGAAAAGCACACATGGAAATCACCCCTCTTCTATTGGAAAATAGACCCAAGGCCGGAATGACCTAATTTGTTTTGTGTAACTCTTCTAAGACTGATTAGTTAAAATCAGTTAAAGCCATTTGCTCAGGAAACTTATCAGGGAATCCATAGAACTCTACTACTAGTAGAGGTAATCCTAGATTCATATTAGTCTCTTGTATCTTAGATAAAGATATTAGAGCAGATAGGGGGTTAGAAAATGTTCTGCTAAACACTGGCTTTGCCGGTTCAGCATATCGTTGGTCGAAACCTTCGATAGTAACATCAGCACCCTCCTTGTAACTGACTCTTGCAAAATTGATAATGCTTTTCTCTTCGCTCATCTAAGTGAGAAGTTCACATGGGGGCAATCCCGCGAGATTTAGAATTTTTAATTCAGACATCCTGCCTTTTTGTAATTCTCCTCTAAGATTACTATTCCAATTTAGGTATAGTAATGTGGTGCCGGCCTTTAACTGGCCCTTCTCTCCAACTTACTTTTTGTCCATTATCGCCAACGGCGTAGAAACTATGCCAACCATTTAGCATTTCTCTAACTTCCTTTATGACATAAGACCTAGCCGTAAATTTTCTTTCTGGATTGACTTCCACCCAATTATGGACTTCTAGCATCTTGCAAAACTTCTTTTTGTTTAGTTTATCGGAGACCTTTACCGTAGTCCCCTTTCGCATTTTACTAATGCGCTTCTTCCAAAGTTCTTTTGCTTGCTTTTCCGTTAGATATTTACTCGTAAGTTCGCTGATTGTTTTATCAGGAACACCTCTCTTTGTTGCTTTAGGTTTAGGAGTTTCTTTAACGACTGGTTTAGCAGTCGGCTCTTTCTCCTTCTTCTGTTCAGCAAAATGAGTTTTCATGTGGACATCTAAGCCCACTTGTGTGTAAAATTCTCTTCCGCATCCTTCCCAAGGACACGGGTATTTATCATCACTCATCTAAGTGAAAAGTTCACATGGTTGCCACCTGACACACTACATACCCGAGGAGGGTGTGTGCCATATGATTTGATTATTCATACTTTCAGCATATTTGTGTAACTCTTCTAAAAAACGAAAGACTACTCGTAAAGTCTATCCAATAAGGATGTATCTTCCGAAGTAATCTTGTCGTCAAAGTCTTCAATTGAGCCAATTCTCCCAAGACTTCCCTCAGATTCGGTTAGTTCGCCACTATCAATGTCGATAACCGTTAGGAAGTCCATTCTATTAAAGTCATATTCAATCCTATAATTGTGTAGGATTTCCAACACAGCCTTTCGTCCTTCATATATGGACTTACTTTGCTGATTTTCTATACTAAGACTATACACACCTTTGTCAATCTCTTGACTAGTGTATTTTCCATTCTTAGGATAGGTAAGTAGACATTTATCAGGTATAGAGCATATCAAGTTAATTCCTTCATTTCTAAAGGTCTCACCCAAATTATCTCCTGCGACTATGCTAGTATCTTCACGGATTTTGCTAAAAATTAGCGCACCCATTGTGATTGCATCTTCGCTGACCTCATGCCAATTAATTTTCTTTCTTTTAATAGTTGGAACTGTAAAAGGGACGGTAGCAGTTGGATTAATAATATTATTCACTTCCGCTGTTGTCACATTTTCTTTAGCCCATAACCTCGCTTCTGTTCCACGAAGTTCTTTCATAATTACTTTGTAAGTTGTTGCACCTTGCTTCCAATTAGCGACAAACATAGCAGGAGCAGTTTTAGATCCCTTAGTTGTTTGTCTATTGGTGGTAGATTCTGTAGTTAGTCCTACAAGTGGTGTGCCGGTATTTCTTTGGTTTGGGTTATCACTCAAGGAATTTCGATAACTACTAGGCATCAAGACTGATGGAACAGACAATAAAAATATCTGTTCTTCAACAACACTTGGATTAGCCTGCATCGCGTTTCTTGCGAATTCTACTGTAGTTCTTTCGTATCTTCCTGATGTTCCCTTTGGTAGTTTCCAAATAGTATTGGTTCTTTTAACCAATACAACATTATCGGAAACTTCCTTAAAGTCATACTCTGTTTTCATAACCTTAGCAGCACCTCTAAGATAGTTAGAGGCTTTCAAAGTATCCCTAAGATTTAGACCACAGTTGCGGACATATTCGGTTCTTTGATTTTTTCTTTGCTGCCAATTTGTAGTTCTCTTTCCAGAACTATCGACCCAATAACTGCGTCGATTATTTTGATAAGTCAAGGGAGTGTTCTTTCTTGCATCTCCTACCCATTGACTACCATAACTCAAGGCGACTTCAAGTGCGGAAGGTAATTCCGCCCTAAAATCTTCGATTAATTTAAGTAATTTCATCTAAAATGAGCGTAATCGCTCAAACTGATTCAGTCGAAACTTCTTCTGTTTCTTCTTCTTCAGACGGTTCCTGAAACTTCAGGAAAAAGTTAGCATCGCCTTTCTTCCAATTGGTATGCGGATAAAGGAAAATCTTAGTTCCTTTACGGAGGACAATATCTTCCTCCGACTTAACCTTACCATAATAATATGGCTCAGGCTTATTATCCTTACCAACACGGCTAGCGGAAAATCTCTTCCACATTCCCGTAATCAGGTTAAAGGGCTGCTTTTTCTGTTTTGTATCTTTTGACATAAAAACACCTCTAAGTAGGTTCAGAAAAATTTGAACCCGCAAAATGAGTTTAATGCTTGCGCTGACCAAGACATAATCCTGGCCTCTCTTAGTGATTTAGCCCAAAATGCTGGGCTATACACGATTACATTATCGTGAAGAATGATATCTCTAAATCTTTTAGCGTGCTGTTTAGCATCTTTTTTACTATAGAATATCTCTACTTTATCGACTTCTTTTACTTTACCATCTTGGTAGAGTTTTGCAATATAGGTCAATGAAATATCCTTTTCCAAAGCCAATTCATATTTAGCAATACCATGTCCTAAGTCCACTTGGAACTTTTTGGGCTTAGTATTCATGAATTGTCTAGGGCTTGTGATAGTCTGGTCTTGTGGGGTAGTTGTCACTAACCTAGGAGCCAAATCTTCTGGTTCCTCGTCAGACAACCCAAGCCTATCTAGCCATTCGCTAATTTCAATCCCTCCGAACTACCGTAGATCTAATGGTTCTACAGAAATTTACTGTATCAACCACCTTTTTGATCTCTGTGTCTTCGTAAGGGCTAGGCATCATTCCGCTAATTTTCATAAGGACATCGTTAGCAATAGTGCCAACAAGTCGCTTATCAAACTCACTCATTTTTCTTAGGAACTTTGGTCTAATAACAAAGTCATTTCTTCTTTGGTCGGCGAATTCGACCTCTCTAAAGAGCCAATTTTCACTGGGTCTTTGATAGTCATCGCCACCGTCAATTCTAGTCATGACTTTGAAAAAGTCATTAACAAACCGTGTTCCAAAAACTGATGTTCGTCTATTATCTCCAGAGTTCACCGCCGTAACGACGGACTCTAGACTTTCTAATATTGATCTCATCTAAATATGCTCATAGAGCATTGATATCATTTTAGTGAATTGTATAATTCATAATGCTCTTGACCGATTTCGTTTCCTTGTTCGATCTGGTGCATTAGATATGCATTGAACCATTCTAGCGGGTTAGTGCTAGCAACGCTTCTTCCTCTTACCGAGTTGTAAGCATTGTAAGATTCTCTCCACCGACTTAGTAGTTCATTTCCTTCTTCAGGAATTTCAATTACAGCCGGAGCCTGACGCTCGACTTGCTGAACTTCTTGCTGATTCGGGGGCCGAACAACTGTTCTTGTTGTTAAGTCAAGAACATTCAAGTCTTTAGTATCGACTTCTGTGTTCGTTCCTGATTTCCCTCGAATCGTATATTTTGCTAAAACATATTTACTATGTCGCAAATTATACTGACAAACAACATACGGATTATGATTAGAATCTATACCAAAATCCATCTTACCATTAGTAGGGCTACTAAACCCTCTAGCGGTAGACATTATCTTATCGTATAGTGCAGGGTAGTTTAGAACTACCTTAGCATAATCTTGTCCCGTGCTTGTATAATTGCCTAAGTCTTTTAGTGATGCTGCATTTTGTAGTTTAAGTGTCTCGGTTCCTGCGCCATTGACGCCCTCTGCAAGACAACTCTTTTCACCAAAATATAAAATCAAATCTCCTTGTGGTTTAGATCTACCTGCCTTAGCAAACAGTTTCTTCCCCGCATTTTTATCAAAAGTTATTTCTGACAAACTTTCCACCGAGTAGCCTCGGTTAGCATTAAAGATAATATTCATCGAAGCACCGCTTATTGCCTGTGCGTTTTCGCCTTGGTTTCCAATAAAATTATTAGATCCATGTAGGCTACTAATACATCCTCCTTGTGCCCTTCGCGCTAGGCTAACTAGAACCGCTTTAGAATAGCCAACGAGCAAATAAAGTTGCTCTCCAGTGACCATTCTTGGGTATCTGCTAGACTGTATAGTAAAGGGTTTAGTGGAAGAAATAATCACAGACTCTTGACTATCCAACAAAGTTTTTACTTTATCTGGATAGTTTTGATATTGTGTATCTTCGATAGGGACAGTTAATTCTAGGCTATCTCTTGGGGATTTATCCCTAAGAAAGCACATTTTCATTTTGTCCTTCATAATCTCTACAGAGAAGTGAAATGTTCGACAAGCGTTTCCACTTTTCGAGTTCAAATCTCCTAGTTTGTGTATAACTCTCATAAGTTCACTCACACCAAGTTCTAAAGGTAATACCTGCCAGTCTTGAGACTGGAATTCGAAATCTTGGGTGCAAGATCTAAGTTGATTTTCAATAATATCTCTCATCTAAGTGAAGAGAACACAGGGCAACCACGCCTAAGAGACAAGGGGCGAATACCCGCCCAGTTTATTTTGTGTAACTCTTCTAAGGACGCTCAAATGGAGCGCATTTCTTCCTCTAGTTCGGAAATCTCCTTTTCTGCTTCTGCAGGAGATATTTCCAAAATAAAGGAACTAATTCTCGTAACTGCAGCGTTAAGTTGCTGCAAATTTGATAGGATTTGCTCAAGCAAATCTAATTCTTTATCACTCATCTAAAGAGAAGTTAAGATCAAACTTGCTGATCTTCTTCTGGAACTTCTTCGCCTTCTGCTTCAACTGGTTCAGCACTTTGGGCGGCAAGTTCTGATACAACTTCGGCTGCAATAGCCTCCATGTCGATTTCGGATGAACCTCCTTCATTCCAAGGAAGGGTCTCTGGTAGGCGAATACCTGCCATAGTCATCATCCTAACGACCGTCAATAGGTCGCTAATATTCTCGACAATCTGCTCGATATTTTCGAGCCAAGTTGTCATTTTCTTCTTAGTTGTCTTATCTTGCCAGCATTGGGCTTCGCCATTAAGTTCTGCTTCTTGGCGACCAACTTCGTCAAGCATCCAAGCATAAATATCAGAGATGTTAGGAATCTCGACCTCGAATCCTTTGTGGGTTGAAACCTCAAAGGGCGGTCTTGCTCCAATCTCTGCTGCTCGTCGCTTTGCGAGTTTCAGCACCCAAGGGTGCTGGTTCAAAATAAGGGCTGCTTTATTCTTAGCCATTTTTACTCCTCTAAGATGCATCATAAGATGCAATTACATTTACTAGAACCACAGTTCGGGACTCCCGAAGTAAATATCTCTTGTAACTTAGCAATAGTCGTGGCATCATACGCATCAGGATTCTCTGGGCACTTTCGTGCGAATCCCATCGGGTCGATATCTACCATCATCTTGCCTGGGCATTGATTCATCCCAAGCATATTATGAAAGGCAGCATCGCCAATTTGATTACCATTATTACCTTGTATTGTGATATTCGTAGATGTAGCAACTACATCTTGATAGTTCTTGTATAACCACTCCTGGCTAGGATATAGCGAGAGTGGTTTCAAAATTAAGTGTTGGAAGGTGAGTCCATCCTCATCTTCTCTCCATTCGATCATATTACCAACCATTTCATCGAGTGCTTCATTAGAAAACCACTCGAAAACTTTTGGTGTCCACAACAAATTAATATTGAGTTGTTTACCTCTTGCATAGAAATTTATTTCGTCTAACTCATCGTCAAAAGACGATATTTCAGCGACCATAATGCTAGCGTTCTTGAATCTATGCTCATCAACTGAAATGCTGAGAACATTAACTTGATCCAATAACTCACGACCAAATGGCACAAATTCGCCTTCTTCATAGTTATAGACTGCTTGTAATGTCGCAGTCACATTAATGAATTTGAAGCCTTTTGCTCTTGCCATTTTAGCGTATTCCAATGCTTTTTCTGTTGCTCCTGGGAATGGGTTGAGAGTCATAGCGAACTCTTCATACCCATGTCTTACGGCTTCTTCCATAGCCCTTCCCCAATAATAATCGGATTTTGTTAGGTCACGCATTTCTCGCGTAACTCCTTCCGTCAAATAGCACCCTGAACATTTCAACGAACAGTTGAAACTAGGTGCAATAGAAAAAATCTTTCTCTCCATCTAAAGCCCGTCATGGAATAAAATACTGTTCCGACTCACTTGTCGTTAGTTTATATCCTACGCGGGAAATAACGGAATCTAGTCTTTGATATGTATCGGACTCTTTATCGCCCATCACCATAACTAGTTCCTTCTTATTTTTGTCAATTTTCATCAAAATGTCATCGGCTGGGATATGCCAATATTCCCCATCATTAGGGGAGGCAATCATATTTTCCAACCAATCATAGATTGTTTCCATCATTCTATCTAAGTAGTTTAAGTTGTTTAAAGCCATCCTTGCTTTACCATGTTGGACTTGACATCCTCCCACGATAAAATCTTGTCAGAATTTACTGTCATAATTTGGACAGTAACCTTGTGCTGCTCATCCGATGTAGTGGATGTAATTGCTGCACCTCTTCCAAGTGATAGACCAACATTTCTGAAAAGGTTGTCTACTCTTTCTCGGATTTCTTTCTTAAACTTTTTAACGGTGTCATCTTTCTTGTAGCGTCTTTTTACTGAGTCAATAAGACCCGCTGTAAAGACACTCGAAAGGAACAGTCCGTTAGTTCCATTAGACTTACCAGCACTTACTGTAGCATGAATCGCTAGAGCAAGTTCTTCATCGGTAAATCCTTCAAAAGTTTCCTTTTTGGATTCTTCTTCGGCTAGTCTCTTCGCTTGCTTCTCCTGATTTATAGCAGAAGCCTTGCGTCGTGCCTTCTTCCTAATCCATTGATTGAGTCTCCTTGATGCAGACTTTGGAGTAATGCCCAAAGCCAGCCCAATATATTTCCAAGAGGCACCATGTTCTCGCATTTCCAATGCAAGATCATTTTGTTCCTCAAAGGAAAGTTCCTTATCAATCACATAGATTTCATCGTTAGCGGGCGAAGTATCTTCCTTTACTACTTCGCGGCTAACGGATATTCCCTCTGGAATATTTCCTACTTCCTGTAGCGTATAGATGTTAATATGAACACCTGATTGTCCCGCTACAGACTTTAGCACTTCAGCCAAATCAAAACCCCCGATTTCAAAACTAATTGTAACCATCTAATGAAAAGCACACATGGAAACCACTCCTAACAGGAGATCTGTTATTAGCGACATAGACCAAAATGTGAGCCCTGGTCTAGGGGTTGTTTTTGTGTAACTCTTCTAAGTCCTTCAACCGAAAGAAGGGTCGAAGTTTCCAGGACTTTCGTCGGAATCGTCTAGGGCTTTTAGTTCAGCCATATCTAGAGCAGTTTCAACGAAAACTCCTTTTTCTTCAATTCTCATAACTTTCGGATGAAGCAATCGTGAAGCATGTTTAAGAGGAATCTTCCTCTTAGTGGCCTCGGATCCTAGACTTTCAAAGCAATTCATTAGTAGACCGCCGATGAACTTCATCATCTCGTCCTTAATTTTTGCAAAGTCTTTCTTAGCATCCTCATAAGCCTCATCCATAGAATATCCTCTAGATACTCTATACTTTCTCATTAATACATTACCCATAGCCTGCCCAAAGGCAGGAGAATTAACTATATCTCCTACGAAGTCTATTTCCCCTAGTGCTAGTTTGTTGAAAAATTCTTCATGATCTTTATCGACTTCTTCCAATATCTTAACAACAGATTGGAACATCGCATCGAATTCTTCAGCCACATCTTCTGGCATGGAGTTCAAACCTCCTTGCCTAATTAAGGGGACTTCGCTTAAGTTCACTTTAGATAAGTCATTATCTGACTCTCTTATGTGTTTAGCCATAAGTAAGACGGAACAGTAATCCGCCATATTAAAAATGCTTTTAGATGACTTTCTCCCAAAAGGATCTTTCCTTCGGACAAAAGCATCTTTAGATTTTTTTCTTCTCATCTAAGTGAAGAGTTCACATGGTTGCCACCTGACGCAGCCGACACAGGAGGTGAAGGTTTAGTTGCGCCATACATGATAAACCAAGAAAAGAATATAGTTCAGTTCGTTTTCTTTTTGCATATTTGTGTAACTCTTCTAAAATGAGATATCGTTGATTAACTCATGATAGCATCAAGAAGACAAGAAGTCTCTTGGGCTACTACCATAACTGTCATCATCGTCATCATCAAGCATGGTTGGCTCAGGGTCGTTTGCACGACGCATTAAGCCATCCTCAACATACTGCCGCATTGTTGAAATTTCATCTGCTTTGGTAACAGATGTAGGAACTGTGTCCTCAAATGCGGCGATAAGATCGTCTGTAGACAAGTCTCTGTCCTCGTCAAAAGCGACGGACATAGCCTCTTGAATACATTGTTCGATATTACGACCAGAGAAATTTGCAGTTCTAGCGACAAGTCGCTTCATGTCAAAGTTCTCAGGGTTTTGCTTTCGCAAATTGAGATGAATGTTTAGGATTGCTTCTCTTTCCGAAGGAACAGGGAGATCCACAAAGAATCTTCCCTCGAAACGATCCACTAGTTCTGGCGCGAACTTCTCCATATTATTTGCCGTAAAGACAAAGAATACACCGGAGTCGTCTTCCTGCATAAATGACAAGAATTGTCCTAGAACCGCATCATGGGCACCACCGTCATGAATACCTTCTGACTTGCCAAGCAGTTTCTCCGCCTCATCGATAAACACGATGATAGGGGCGGCTGCTTTAGCAGTAGAAAGTAGGCGATGAACCTTCGCTTCTGATTCGCCGACAAGTGACCCCTTAAGATCAGTTGCCTGCACAGTAAGCAGGTTCATTCCCCATTCATTAGCAAGTGCCTTTGCAATTGCGGACTTACCACAACCTGGCACACCGGCCAGGAGCAACCCCGAAGGCTTGCGGATAAATCCGAACTCGGATGCGCTTTTTGTGAATCGCTTGCGTAGGCGACCCGACCAAGTTTTAAGTCGGTCAAGACCACCAATCACTTCGAAACCATTAAGCGGGCGAGTCATGTTAAATCCTGCTTGCTCGACAAGTTTTTGCTTCTCGGTCAAACAGTAGTTCATGCTCAATCCTCTTTCCGAAACGAGCGACATACAGAGAACATTGTTGATTTGCTTACGGGTCAAACCGCCTAGCGCATCGGACAATAGTTCCAAATCGTCTTTGCTCATTTCATTCATATCAGTATAACTTCCACTAGCGATGATATCGTTGTGGAATCCTGTAATACTCGAAAGTCTCTCTTCTCTTTCGGGCATGTCAAATGTTGCTTGATAGACATGTTGTTGCAATTCAATAGGAATTGCATCTCCACTCCACCGATTAGGTGAAAGGTAGATAACAGACTTTTCTCCGTGTGGCTTACCTGCCACAATACCTTCGAAAAGCGATAGTTGTCTATCAACATGGTCACCGTTGCTGTCAGCCGTGCCGACATAACGGTGCCAATCTCTTAGGACGAAAATGGCACCGTGGCCTTCGTCCTTTGCAATATAGTTCGTCATGAACTCAACCGCAAACGGAATAGTTGCTCCGATTTGTGGGTTTTGAGGTGCGTAGACAGCATCAGGAATCTTTCTGACTCTTGCACCCGTTATTTGCGGGGACAATAGATCAATTTGTTTCTCTTCGCCATCAATCTTGGCATAAACGCCATATTCCTCAAATCCGACAGACTCACGCCATACAAAAACACGGCGTCTTTTGTTCTGTCCCTTCAAACGGTGAGTATGCTTTGCGGCATACTCTGTGATTTGTTTAACCACTTCCTCCGTTTCGGTTGTGCTTACTGCCATGCATGGCACAGCAGCAGCAATACAAGAATGGATTGTTTTAATAAATTCACTCATATTATTTCTCTCCTACGAACAGCCTTATAGGATATTATGTGGGGTATAGCGATATCCTTGTCCCTTAAGGGATGTGGGGAAACGCATACCATTCGCAGTGCCAAATGTAGTGACACGAACCTACTGTGGCGTCATCATTCAGTTACGAATGATTGTAAGGCAAGCAAAGTTAGGTCTCTGCATAGCCTTTTGCCACTTCATCCACTCTTCTCTTCTTTTTTAGGGAACTTTCTACTAGAGTTACTCTGCAGGAGAACTCTTCGTCCAAGATATCATTGTCTTCCCATAATTGGTCACCTCGCACAATTTGCTCCGTCCGTTTGTTGCTAATGTCTTTAGTCTAAACGGGGGACTGCGAGCCTGTTTGCTTTCTGATACATATGTGTCTGTAGAGTGACACTCGAGTTCTACTTGTGGATGGGACATCGTTAAACTTCTTTTCTTGTCCCACACCAGTCACTTGCTGACAACCAGAGGAGCAGAATTCTGCCAATATTGGCATCTACTAACTCTGAAACAAGTTACACGGTAGACAAGATGTCAGTGTAAAAACTGGTTTTTCGGACCAGTGATGTCCTCTTCCAACTTTAAATCTCATATGAAAAAGCAGCCTCGCAAGCACGAACAACGAGGGTCTGTTCGCTCCTCGTTTGTGTTCATGCTTCGTGCGTCAGCGCGTCTAAGAATAGAATCGTTGTTCGTGCGTCCGTCATTGGCTTTCGCCTCAGATAACTGCACCGCGATAATAAAACTGTTCTAAAAAGAGTGCGAGATCAACCTCTGCGGATTGACTCTGTTCGCTTCTTGCCGTCGCCACCCTCGTAATATTCTGCCTTCACCTTTCTAGATGAAGTGTCAGTCATTCCGAGAAGACGCTCAAGAATCTGTGTCAAATCAAGACACTGATCTCCGGCACCCTCAACTTCGACTTTCATATCGCCCGTTTCCGGGTCGAAGTAAATGTCGATGGAACTCATGCGCCCCACCCCCCGCCAGCACCGGATCCACCAGCACCAGAAGAACCTCCCGAAAGTCGAATGTGCTTGACATTCTTTTTCTTCTGTCCTTCTTTCATGCTGTGTTCCGTATCGGTTACGGTTCCCATGCTATAGTTAGCAAGGGCTGGGTTTGTTTGCATGGCTCTTGTCACTGCCGCTTTTACATACGGCTCCATGAGACCTTCGATTACACCTCGGTTTCCGGCTTGCGAACATCCCGCAAGCACTTCTTCGTATCCGCAGATTCCATAACCACCTGCACGATATCCCCATTCGGCAACCGCGTCGAACTTGTCTCCGTTACGGACAAATCCTAAGTCGTAGTTACCTTGGGCTTCGCTCTCAGGGTTACGAAATCGCACAACGATATCCGCTTCTGGCTGGGATAAACCCCGCCATCCACGCACTCTGGCATTTCGAAGGATAGTTGCCTCTGGGAATCTGCTCTTAAGAGCAGCCATAAGCACATCCTCATTTTCACACAAAAATTCGGTTTTTGCTGTTACATAATGTGACATAATCTCACCTATTGTCAAAAAATATTGACAAAAAAAAATAGACCCATGCGATTACAATATAATGCAATCGCATGAGCCTACTTTTCATAATTGAATAGTAATAAAACTGTTCTAAAAGGGTCTATTATCAGTCTAAATCAGATAGACCAATATCGACATTAGACAAGATATTTTTCAACCTATCAGACATGCTGTCACTAGCAACCAACTTCTTAAGTTCGTTGTTTAGCACAGATCTTTGTTCTTCTAGATCTCTAACCTTATCAATGATATCGCTAGCATCAGTAGTGACTTCCTTTATCTGGAACTCAAGTGCCATATTGACTCGCTCCTTATAATTAGTGAAAATCATACCGTTATCCCAACGATATTCTAAAAATGTCATATAATAGTTGCTTCTTCCTTGGAAATACCAACCGATTCCTTTCTCTCCATCGAGAAAAGTCTCTCTAAAGGTATTGCTTGTAGCAATTTTGTTTTCTAGATAGAAATCCTTACAGTCTTCTGGCGACCATGCTCGGATGGTCTCCTGGGCTATACCCATACTCATGTAAGCGATTCTTTTTACTAGAAACATACTGTCGTGTTCAAACATCATATCAGAAGGAATATTCATCCCTCTATCAATATGCGCCGACCTATTAGGACAAATCTTGATTGATAGTCCATACTTTTCTACTACTGCGTCCAAAGTTTTCGTTTCTTCATTCTTCGACATTTAACTCCCTCTAAGATAGAACCCTGGCGGAGTGTCCTGCTCCGCCAAGGCTCATAACTGTCCTCAACTTTCAAAAGGTGATTGTCTCACCATTTTGGAGTGCGGCGATTAAGTCACCACCCGCCTCTGGATTAGCAACCTTAATTGCATCTCCAAGGGTGTTGCGTTCACGAGACTTCTCTTCCTTTACAAAGGAAGGAGTAATCTTTCCGACAGTTCGATGGTCTTTTGCACGACCTTCGATTTGGCGTTGCCCATTCTTGAATCCATAGATTTTAAGCCATGCAATTCTAAACGGACTGCAGTCTTTCGCCAGAGCCAAGAAATATCGTCCTCTGTCAAGTTGCGCCTTTTCAGCAGCAATATGCATAGAGAACTTCTTAGTTCCTTTGTCAGTATCAATAGATACTTCGACTGTGCCTTCTTTTCGGAAGACTACATTAGCCTGAGCGTTAAATGCTTCAAGAGCATCTTTCTCAGTCTTACCACGGTTTTCTGGATTAGCCAAAAAGCCGGTGATATAGTCTTGTTCTAGAGTCTCGTCAATCTTCCAATTTAACTGACTCCATGCAGGGTGATGAATATCTAGAACATCATCAATGATGTCCATAGTAATCATTCCATCTTCCATTAGTTGTCTCATAACAGCAAGACATTCTTCAGGGTTAGCCACCATTGATGGCGTAGTGCTGAGAATGCGTATAATGCTGTCCTTATCGAGAACAGGTGCGATTGCTCGCAAGGATAGAACGAATTCAGTCGGTCCAGCAGACTTTCGACGCTTGACATAGCATTCGAAATCTACACGCTGGCCGGATTTATCACGAACATTAGGCATACGCCCTTTGTCAGTAAAGGTTCTGTTCTTGGTGTGGTCGTGGATGGTAAGTCCAGTCTTAAAACTGGACATAGAATCTCCTTTGGGGAGACCATATTCCTTCTCGATCACAGCAAGTTCTGCCACAGTTGGGCGAATCTTTACTGGTCCTTTGTTGTTCTTTCTTCCGTTCTGATTTTGGTTTTTCTTATGTTTTTTGCTCATAATTTTTCCTCCTTCTAAACTGCTATATTCAATCTGTATTGAGCGTGAGTCCACCAATGAATTCCACTGGCTCATTATCATACAATTGCTTTAGCAACAAAATACTTTCGTTAAACGATATATATTCCATCTAGGTATGTTTCTAATCTTCGTAGACCTAACTTAGTTAATCCGCTGGTCATGCATGTGACCCACGAAACGCAACGAGCGTCCCACAATGAAGGGAACAGTCGAAGCCTTGTTAGACCTCATAGTAATGTGTTTCCATCTCACATTCTAACTTCCTGTATTATCTTAGATTAGGAATTGGTATATAGTGCAACTAGGCACATCCTCTTCTAGGTGTAGGATTACTAGATTCTGCCCTAACAGTAAGAGTTAGTCTAGTTCACTCGGATATAGAGAGCGACCTCTATTCCTTGTGTAGTCCCCACAGGCTGCACTAAAACCTCGTCGTAACTAGGAATCCTACTATGGATAACTATTGTGCAGCAAGTTACGACGCGTTCTGCTATCTAAAAAAAATAGGCATGAAAGTCGAAACAAGTTCTTCTTCCATGCCTATTTTAAAGTCATAATCTACATCGTGCAAGCACGAAACGGCTAGTGACCCGTCACCGAGTTACTTTCCTTGATTATGCATAATTAAATAACAAGTTATTCAATTATGGATTTTAATCTCACGAGTGAGATTTCTATCTAAATGGTGCTGGTGGTTAAGTTAAGGAGGGTCGCACCTTTCCCCTTCCTCATTACTTACTCGTAGTAACTTATACCGGTATAGGTAATAATACCGGTCTAAATTATAAATTTCCCCGAGTCGAGAACGCTGTTGTCCTCTGATTGATAGAATGGTCCAACAAAAGGATAGCCTATTGCAGATGCAATATGAACTTGCACCAGTATTAGGCAATCTGCTGGAACCATTTGCAAAATTAAATAATAATT
>MDTC01046392.1_pt1 | contig 21131 bp, 18 predicted proteins | sample 811181 | NCBI WGS metagenome assembly MDTC01 (sample SAMN05326644, study PRJNA326480) | marine metagenome | isolation source: seawater | place: Pacific Ocean: North | collected 2011 | reverse complement strand
CCATACTATGCGCCGGTGCTTGATATTACTGCAAGGGTAACTGCCAAACTTAATGAGAAGTTAGCAAACGCTAATTCAGGCAACTAATAGAGGATAATTTTTGAGATTTTTCTCTATTGGTGTCACGTAACACATGAAGAGCTTCTCGCTCGGTGAAATTGCTAACCAATTAAGTCTAAAATTAATTGGTGATTCGCGATGCGAGATTACCGGCCTAGGAACCTTATCTGGGGCCCAAGCGGGGCAACTTAGCTTCCTTAGTAACCCATCCTATATCCGTCAGTTGGTTGCAACTCAGGCCTCGGCGGTAATCGTAGATCAACGTTTCGCCGACGCCAGTCCAGGCAATGTGCTCATCTCTGATCAGCCTTACGTCAGCTTTGCTTACGCCTCCGAGTTATTTTCCTCAAGACCTATCGTTAAACCCGGTGTGCATGAAACCGCTTATGTTTCACCTTTGGCGAAGATTTCGAGCAGCGCGCATGTTGGTGCAAATGCGGTGATCGAGGACGGAGTAGAAATTGGTGATAATGTCTTCGTTGGTCCTGGCACCGTGATCGGCAGGGGGGTGGTGTTGGGTTCAGATTGTGTGCTGCATGCCAATGTAACGCTTTATCATTCGGTGTATTTGGGTTGTCGAGTTTGCGTTCATAGTAATGCTGTCATTGGAGCAGATGGCTTCGGTTTCGCATTTGATGGCGGAAAAAATATCAAGATCCAGCAGCTGGGCCGTGTTCGTATTGGTAACGATGTGGACATCGGCGCCGGCACGACGATAGACCGTGGAACCATAGAGGATACGGTTATTGACCAAGGGGTTAAGATAGACAATCAAGTACAAATAGGTCACAACACGCAAGTAGGGGCGCATACGGTCATCTGCGGCTGCACCGCAATTGCGGGGAGTGCGAAGATTGGAAAATTCTGCGTTCTCGGCGGGGCCAGTGGTATGGTAGGTCACCTGAGCTTGGCTGATGGTGTTCAGGTCAGTGCAATGTCATTGGTGAGTCGGTCGATCACCGAGCCCGGCGCGTATTCCTCTGGAACGGGCCAGATGAAGCTGTCTGATTGGAAGCGTGCGATAGTTCGTTTCCAGCAACTTGACCGCATGGCGCGGCGCTTAAAAGAATTGGAGCGACTGACCGATAAAAACTGATCGGGGCCTGGATAGTTACCAGGTGGAAAAATAAACAATAAAATCAGGCTTCGGATGCGATTGTGACAGTCAGCACAACAGAATCCAGCCCACTGATACAGAGCTTGCTTATGTTGATGGATGTACAAGATATCAAAGAATACCTGCCCCAACGGTATCCTTTTCTCCTGGTTGATCGAGTCGTGGAGATGGAGTCGGGTAAGTCAATCGTGGCCTATAAAAACGTGACGGTAAACGAACCTTTTTTTCAGGGCCATTTCCCCCATCAACCTATCATGCCCGGAGTGTTAATCATCGAGGCATTGGCACAGGCGGCTGGCGTGCTTGGCTTCAAGAGCCAGGAAAAGAAGCCCAAGGACGGTTATCTTTATTATTTCGTCGGCGCTGACGATGTCAGGCTCAGACGTCCTGTGGTGCCGGGCGATCAACTGCGGCTTGAGGTGAATGTCATCACTAACCGCCGTGGCATTTATCGTTTTTCCGCGAAAGCTTCTGTTGACGATGAGCTCGTTGGCACAATGAATATTCTCTGTGCCGAGCGTAAGGTAGAGGAAAATGAAGAGGGGGCTGCATCATGATTAGCCCTCACTCCGAGATTGACCCTAGGGCCGAAATTGATGAAGGGGTGACTATCGGTCCTTGGTGCATCATAGGGCCAAATGTACAGGTAGGCGCCGGCACGGTTATCGAATCACATGTGGTGATACGAACCAACACCCTCATAGGCAAGAATAATCGTTTCTTTCAGTTTTGTTCTGTCGGTGAAGATCCGGCAGACAAGAAATTTGAAGGCGAAGATACGTGGCTCGAAATCGGTGACGACAACGTGTTTCGCGAAGGCGTGACTCTGCATCGAGGTACTGGCGTTGGCGGAGGCTCTACCCGCATAGGTAATGATAACCTGATGATGGCCTATGGCCATGTCGCTCATGATTGCATCGTCGGCAGCCACACGATCTTTGCCAATAACGTGGGGCTGTGTGGTCACGTTGAGATTGATGATTGGGCTATCCTTGGTGGCTATGCGGGGATTAATCAGTTTCTGACTATTGGCGCCCATGCCATGATAGGTGGAATGACTCACATCTCCAATGATGTCCCGGCCTTCATGATTGTCAGCGGCAGCCCAGCCACGGTGCGCAGTGTGAATACCATTGGTCTTGAGAGGAGGGGCTTTGATAAGGAGTCCATTACCGAAATCAGGGAAGCCTTCAAGATACTCTATAAGCGCAATTATAGCCTGCAGGAAGCAATTGATCAGATTCGCGTACTGAGTGAAAACTGTGAAGCCCTGGATGTGCTAGTGAAATCGCTTGAGTCATCGAAAAAGGGTATTCACCGTTAAGCCAGGGAAACTGGCTGTTTGAGATAAGGCGCTGATTTATGGCAGATAGACTGCAATTCGGCATACTCGCTGGCGAGCGCTCTGGAGACATACTGGGTGCTGGTTTGATCAAGGCCCTCAGACAACACTACCCCAATGCAAAATTCACAGGAATCGGTGGCCCAGACATGGAGTTGCTCGGATGCCGGTCTTTAGCACCGATGGAGCGGCTCTCGGTTATGGGATTTGTGGAGCCCCTTGGTCGGCTGCCAGAGTTACTGGGTATAAAGCGTAAGCTAGAACAGCATTTTAAGGCGCATCCGCCCGCGGCATTCATTGGTATCGATTCCCCAGACTTCAATCTGCGCGTAGAGGAAGTTCTCAAAGGAGCGGGGATTCCAACCATTCATTACGTGAGCCCAAGTGTCTGGGCTTATCGCAAGAATCGGATTCGCAAGATCAAGCGTGCTGTGGACCTGATGCTGACGCTGTTTCCTTTTGAGACCGCTATTTATGAGGAGCATGGGGTCCCGGTGAGTTGCGTCGGCCATCCCCTTGCTGACCAGATAGGTTTTGATGATAACAAGGCTCAGGCGCGCACAGATTTGGGGTTTGCCGCAGAGGATGCGTTGGTGGCGCTTCTGCCGGGTAGCCGAAGCAGTGAGATTAATCGCCTTGCACAGCCATTTTTGGGGGCTGCTGTCGCTGCGCTGCAGTCCCAGTCGGGTTTGCGATTCGTAATTCCGTATAGCGGCGCGGAGAGTAAGGCCTGTATTGAGCAGGCGCTCAGACAATCTAACATCTTCATCGGTGAACAATTTCAGTTAATTCAGAATTCGCAGCTGGCTATGACCGCCGCAGATTTTATTGTCATGGCAAGCGGCACTGCGACCTTGGAGGCGATGCTCCTGCGCAAGCCTATGCTTGTATGCTATCGGCTGGCGCCAATCACTTATGCGATCGCCTCGCGCATTGTCAATGTGCCACATATGGCACTCCCCAATCTGCTTGCCGGACAGCGCTTGGTGCCGGAATTGGTGCAAGACGAGGTCACCGTCACCGCCATCCGGGATGAAATTCTGCGTTACTTCTCTGACCCTGCAGACTTCGAAGCTAGGCTGGGCGAATTCGAACCTTTGCATCGTGAGCTGCGAAAAGATGCGTCTACGACCGCGGCTGCTGCGATCAAAGGTCTGCTAAATTTGCCGAACTAAAAACCCCGATGCGCAAGCAAATAAGTTCTCCTGATACAAACTTTGATCGCGAAGCTGAGCGCGCTGCAGGCACGGATGAAGTTGGCCGCGGGCCGCTCGCCGGCGATGTTGTCGCTGCTGCCGTGATACTCGATGATGACAAGATTATTGTGGGGTTGAATGACTCAAAGAAACTCAGTCCCAGACAGCGCGAAGCACTGGCGTTGGAAATCAAGTCTAATGCACTTTGTTATGCCGTCGCTCGCGCGAGCGTCGAAGAAATAGATCGGCTCAATATACTACAGGCGAGTTTGCTGGCCATGGATAGGGCAGTCACACAACTCCGCGTAACCCCTAATTTTGTTTACGTGGATGGCAACCACCTGCCGTTCTGGCACTATCCCTCTCAGGCTGTGGTAAAAGGGGACGCACGCGTACCTGCGATTGCGGCGGCTTCAATCCTGGCCAAAGTTTTTAGAGATGCGGAGATGGTCGAGCTGGATTCAGCGTACCCCGGCTATGGTTTGGCGCAACACAAGGGTTATCCCACGCGTCAGCATTTAGAGGCTCTCCATAAGCTTGGGCCGTCTCCGATCCATCGGCGCAGTTTTGGCCCAGTAGCTGCACTTCTGGAGTAAACATTCTGCTCGAAAAGGGGTATATTAGAGACCTTCGCGGTTCGACCCTTTGTTACTCTGCATGACAGCGAATTTGGCTTCCCACGCATTCATACACCTTCGTCTGCATACCGAATTTTCCATCAACGATGGCATCACGACCATTGGCCCTCTGGTAAAACATCTCAACACGCTCGAAATGCCCGCGGCAGCGATTACCGATCTATCCAATTTGTTTGGGTTGATCAAGTTCTATACAACTGCGCAGGGAGCCGGCATTAAACCCGTCTGCGGTTGTGATGTGTTGGTAAAAGATGAGAGCGGCAACCTGACTCAGCTCGTGCTGCTGGTAAAGAGTAAAAAGGGCTATCTGAATCTTACCCGTCTGATCTCCGAGATTTATACACGGGGGGATCGCATAGGTGATCCGGTGTTGCAAAAGCGGGATCTCGAAGGCGCTACAGAGGGCTTAATTGCATTATCGGGTGCCCAGTCCAGCGACATTGGGGCGGCATTACTCGACCAAGAAATGGATAAAGCCGCAGGCTTTTTGGCGGACTGGATGGAGCTATTCCCGGACAGCTTCTACCTAGAACTCCAGCGCGTAGGAAAAGCCGAGGAGGCGACTTACATAGACGGTGCTCTGCGTCTGGCGGCGGCACACGATGCCCCAGTGGTAGCAACCAACGATGTTCGCTTCCTGGCCTTCAGCGATTTTGAGGCCCATGAAGTCAGGGTCTGCATTAACGAACGCCGCACTCTGGGTGATCTCCGCCGCCCACGCAACTACACCGATCAACAGTATCTGAAGAGCAGCCAGGAAATGACCGAGCTGTTTGTGGACATTCCTGAGGCGGTTCAGAACGCCGTCGAGATCGCCAAGCGCTGCAACCTGACTCTAGACCTGGGCACGCCGAGTTTGCCTAACTATCCGGTGCCAGACGGTAGGTCTCTGGAGACCTTCCTTGAAGACCTCGGCCGCGAGGGTCTGGAAGATCGCCTGCTGCAGTTGTTTGGGGAGGGCTCCATGGATGAGGCGCGCCGAAAGCCCTATTTCGAACGACTGGAAATGGAATTGGGTATCATCAATCAGATGGGTTTCCCTGGTTACTTTCTCATTGTGATGGAGTTTATTCAGTGGGCAAAGAAGAATGACATTCCGGTTGGGCCGGGGCGCGGCTCAGGAGCTGGTTCCATCGTCGCCTATGCCTTGGGCATTACCGACCTTGATCCGCTGCGCTACGACCTGCTGTTCGAGCGTTTCCTCAACCCAGAGCGGGTTTCGATGCCGGACTTTGATGTGGATTTTTGCATGGAAGGCCGGGATCGCGTTATTCAGCACGTTGCAGATCTCTACGGCAAAGATGCAGTCTCTCAAATAATTACATTTGGCACTATGGCCGCGAAAGCGGTGGTGCGCGATGTCGCCCGTGTGCAGGGTAAACCCTATGCATTGGCTGATAAGCTTTCCAAGCTGATTCCATTCGCGCCGGGCATGACCCTCAAAAAGGCCTTCGAAGATGAGCCGCAGTTGGGAGAATTCGTCGACGGTGACGAAGATGCTCAGGAAATCATGGAAATGGCCTTCAAGTTGGAGGGCATCACGCGTAACGTCGGCAAGCATGCGGGCGGTGTGGTAATAGCGCCAACCAAGCTGACTGATTTCACCCCGCTGTACTGTGAAGAATCGGGCGGCGGTCTGGTATCCCAGTTTGATAAAAACGATGTCGAAACTGCGGGTTTGGTAAAGTTTGATTTCCTGGGCTTGCGCACGCTTACGATCATCGACTGGGCCGTCAAGATGATCAACGCCAGCCGTGATGATGAAAGCATTGTGGACATCAACGACCTGCCGCTGGATGATAAGACTGTCTATGACCTGCTGCAGAAGGGAGAGACCACCGCGGTCTTCCAGCTTGAGTCCCGCGGGATGAAGGAGCTCATCAAGAAACTACGACCAAGTAGCTTTGAGGATATTATCGCCCTGGTTGCGCTATTTCGCCCCGGACCGTTGCAGTCCGGCATGGTGGATGATTTCATCGACCGCAAGCACGGCCGTACCCATGTGAAGTTCCCACACCCAGAACTGGAGCCGGTGCTAGCCAATACCTATGGCGTGATTCTCTACCAGGAGCAGGTCATGCAGATCGCCCAGGTGCTGGCGAATTATAGCCTAGGTGAGGCGGACATTTTGCGCAAGGCCATGGGCAAGAAGAATCCGGCAGTGATGGCGAAGCAGCGTGAGTTATTCATGGCTGGGGCAGAGCAACGCAAGATTGATAAAGTGCTGGCAGGATCTATTTTCGACCTGATGGAGAAATTTGCCGGCTATGGATTCAACAAGTCGCACTCGGCGGCTTATGCCCTGGTGTCCTATCAGACTGCCTGGCTGAAGACACATTATCCGGCCTATTTTATGGCGGCGGTGTTGTCTGCTGATATGCAGAACACCGACAAAATAGTTACCCTGATTGACGAATGTAATGCCATGAATTTAACCATCGTGCCACCAGATATCAATTTGGGGGAATTTAATTTCACGGTGAATGAAGCCGGAGAGATCGTATACGGTCTGGGTGCAATTAGGGGTTTAGGGGCAGGCCCTGTAGAGGTTCTGTTGGCGGCTCGAGACCAGAGTCCATTTGTCAGCCTGCTGGATCTTTGTCAGCGAGTTGATCCGCAAACTGTTAACAAGCGCACTATGGAAGCGCTGATCCGCGCCGGTGCACTGGATAATCTAGTCAAAGGGGATCCGGATCACGCGCGGGCCAACCTCAGCGCCATGCTGCCGGGCTCCGTGCAGGCCGCAGAACAGAGCAGCCGCAACCAGGCTAGTGGGGTTGAGGACTTGTTTGGGGAAATTGCGCCAGCAGTGCCAGCCACAGAGGGGCAAAGTTTTGGTCCACGAGTGCAGGCTTGGAGCGAGCAAGAGCGCCTGCAGGCGGAAAGAGATACCCTAGGGCTGTATCTGTCAGGGCATCCAATCGAAGAGTTTCTGCCCGAGCTCTCCAAAATCACGCGCAATCGGCTGGTGGAATTGCGCCCTGAGCGAGGCACACAACTGGTATCTGGTCTGGTGAATGGCTTCAGGACCATGAGAAGCAAGGCGGGCGATACCATCGCTTTCGTGACACTGGATGACCGTAGCGCTCGGTTTGAATTATCTCTGTTTGCAAAGGAATATGAAAAGCACAGAGAATTGATTCAGAAAGACATCATTATCATCGCTGAATGTACCGTTAGCGTGGATGACTATACCGGCGGTATGCGGGGTAGAGCCAAGCAGGTTATGACGCTTCCGGAGGCACGTAAACAATTTGCCAACCGGCTGGCCTTAAAGCTTCGATCTGAGGAGCTCGCGCCTAGTTTTTGCGAGCATTTGGCTGCGATTTTGGCGCCTTATCGGCGGCAGGAGCACATGCTGGCTGGTGACCAGCTGGCTACAACGGGGACTCACGGTCCAGCCACGCAGGCGCATTCAGGGAGTCAGCCTGGGCCACAAACCGAGTTGCAGCAAGGATCTAAAGCTGCAGGCCAGGACGCGCTGCAGGCGAGCGGCTGTAAAGTCGTGATTGACTATCAGCGAGAAGATTCCAGAGGGTGTATAATGCTCGGGCAGAACTGGTTAATCTTGCCTACAGACGAGCTGCTGCAGCGCTTGCGAAGGGAGTTTGGCAAAGACCGGGTGGAGTTAAGCTATAGCCAATCGATCACGCTGAATTAGCCCAGGCAGTTGTTGTCCGCGACGCCGTCGATTACATTCAGAGCAGTCTCTGATGTAATTGCAGTGAACACTATTCAAGTACAGAAGATGAACCCAGGTTACAGTTGAGCCAGAGCGAGCATGGATCCCAATTATCTAGATTTTGAACAGCCTATTGCTGAGCTGGAAGCAAAAATTCGCGAACTGCGATTGGTTGGTACCGACAACGAACTCAATATCAACGAAGAAATTCAGAATCTCCAGGGCAAAAGCACCAAGCTCACCGAAAAGATCTACGCCAGTCTGAGCTCGTGGCAGATATCCCAGGTAGCCCGCCACCCGCTGCGCCCCTATACCCTCGATTTTCTCCAGCACATCTTTACGGATTTTGATGAATTGCATGGTGATCGGTTATTTGCCGATGATCTGGCGATTATTGGTGGCCTGGCGAGGATCGATGATCGTCCTGTGATGGTAATTGGCCATCAAAAAGGGCGCGGCACCAAAGAGAAGGTGCGGCATAATTTTGGCATGCCCAGGCCTGAGGGCTACCGCAAGGCGCGTCGCTTGATTAAATTGGCTGAGCAATACCAGCTTCCGGTTTTAAGCTTTATTGATACACCTGGCGCATACCCTGGCATGGATTCAGAGGAGCGAGGCATCAATGAAGCGATAGCAGAGAATATGGCCATGATGTCCCGAGTGCGAACGCCGCTGATTGCCACGGTAACGGGTGAGGCAAACTCCGGTGGCGCCATCGCGATTGGTGTAGCCGACCAACTTAACATGTTGCAATATTCCACTTATACGGTCATTACCCCTGAAGGTTGTGCCACTATCCTCTGGAAGTCTGCTGATCACGCAGCGGCGGCTGCTGAGGCGATGGGGGTAACCTCTGAGCGCCTGGTGGAGCTCGGTATAGTTGATCAGACTATCGCTGAGCCACTGGGTGGAGCGCACCGCGATGAGGCCGCCACTGCAGCGAACATCAAAGCCGTGTTGATCGAGCAGCTGGACAAGTTGCAAGCCATGGATCTGGACGAACTGGTTGCGCGACGCTACCAGCGTCTCATGAGCTACGGCATCAGCAACTAACCCTCATGAGGTGCCAGCCTGATATTCCCAGCAGGCCGCAATGAGCTACTCAGCAGATAAACTGTTAAGAGCCTTGCAGCAAGCACCTGCTGCCAAGCGCTATGTAGTGGCCCTGAGTGGTGGGCTTGATTCGGTCGTACTGCTGCGCAGTCTGTGCGCCCTCCGAGCGGAAGGGCAGCTCACTTCTGAAATCAGTGCCTTACACATTAATCACAATCTTTCTCCCAGCGCGCAGCAGTGGCAAGCCTTCTGTCAGCAGATTTGCGCGGACTGGCAGGTTTCACTGCAAACCAAGGCTGTCGAGGTGAGCGCCTCTGGATCCCTGGAAGCGGCGGCACGTAGCCGTCGTTATCAGGCCTTTCGCGAGCTGCTGCAAGCTGATGAGCTGTTGCTAATGGCGCATCATTTGGATGACCAAATAGAGACTGTGCTGTTTCGATTGACCAGGGGTGCAGGCGCACAAGGGCTCGCTGGAATCCCAGCGCAGCGTAAGCTTGGGTGCGGACGTTTGCTGCGCCCACTGCTGCAATACGGTCGCGCCGAATTGGCTGCATACGCCGCCACGCACCAGCTTTCCTGGCAAGATGATGAGTCCAACTCCGATGCGCAGCATGATCGCAACTATCTTCGGCATCAGGTTTTACCTCAAATCGAACAACGCTGGCCTGATTACAGGCAGAGTTGGCGCAAGAGTTTGGCCTTACTGTCAGAAAATGATGATCTGCAAAAGCAGTTAGGCGCCATTGACCTGCGGGACGCGACCACGGAAATGGGAGGAATCAGCTTGGCAGTGATGCAGGATCTCGGTAGCGCAAGGCAGAGAAATCTGCTGCGTTGTTGGCTACAACAACTCGGGGTCAGTGATCCAGGCTGGAATACGCTGCATCAATTTGTCAATGAGTTCATTCCAGGTGTCAGCCCTGGGTCAAAGTTTGCGCTGGATATCTGTGATGTCTACCAGCATAAAGCGCAGCTGTTTGCCGTGCGGACGCTGCCTGAATTTGGTCTGGAAGCGCAGACGCTGAGACTTGATGATGGTGCCATAGACTATAGGCTGAACGGCAACGGCAGACTTAGAATTGAAGCGAGCCAAGATGAGGGGATCTACCCATTGCCACATGCGCTGCAAGTGAAGTATCGCGAAGGTGGTGAGACGCTGAAGCTCAAAGGCCGCCCGCAAAAAAAACTTAAACAGTTGCTGCAGGAATCAGGCATACCGCCATGGCAGCGTCAGCGCGTGCCTCTGCTTTTTGCTGACGCCGAACTGGTGTGTGTGCCGGGTGTGGGCATTGCAGAGTCTTACCTGGCTCAGCCAGGGCAGAATGGTAGGCAGGTAGTCTGGGCAGCGCCAACACAACTTCTTGCGCCAAAATCCTGAGGCGGCAAAATAGAGTGGCCGCAAAAGTCATTGAATTGCTGTTAACCCGCAATCTTCATTGAGCTTGGGCAGGCGTTCTGGTAGGCTGTAATTCCATCTGCGGGAGCCACTTTCAGCGGCTCGGATTAACAAGATGGGGTCCTCATGACGCGTTATATCTTCATCACCGGTGGTGTGGTTTCTTCACTGGGCAAAGGCATCACTTCAGCGTCTCTATCTGCGATTCTCGAAGCCCGTGGCCTAAAGGTTACGCTCCTTAAACTCGACCCGTACATTAATGTCGATCCAGGCACCATGAGCCCGTTTCAGCACGGTGAGGTGTTTGTCACCAATGATGGCGCTGAGACTGATTTGGATCTTGGGCACTATGAGCGCTTTAGTCGCGCGGTGATGTCGCAGAAAAACAATTTCACCACTGGCCGGGTTTATGAATCAGTGCTCAAGCGCGAGCGGCGCGGGGACTACCTGGGCGCCACGATTCAGGTCATCCCCCATATCACCGATGAGATCAAGCGACGAGTTGTGGAAGGGGCGGGTGACGCCGACGTGGCGCTCGTAGAAATTGGGGGTACGGTTGGGGACATTGAATCGCAGCCGTTCCTCGAGGCTGTGCGCCAGCTGCGGGTCGAACTTGGTTCCGACCGCGCGCTGTTTCTGCACCTGACCCTGGTGCCCTTCATTAGCACCGCGGGTGAGACTAAGACAAAACCGACTCAGCACTCGGTGAAAGAATTGCGCTCAATTGGTATTCAGCCTGACGTCCTGGTCTGTCGCTCAGAGCACGAAATCGATGAGTCGTCTCGTCGCAAGATTGCCTTGTTTACCAATGTTGACATACCCGCCGTAATCAGCTTGCCCGACACCGATTCGATTTATCGCATCCCCTCGATTCTGGGTACAGCAGGACTGGATGAAATCATCGTCAATAAACTGCATCTGGATTGCCCCAAAGCGGATTACTCGGAATGGGATCGGGTAGTGGACTCACAGCTCAATCCGGAGCGGGAAGTGAAGCTGGCGATGGTCGGTAAATACATGGAATTGCTCGATGCCTATAAATCCCTGAATGAAGCGATCATTCATGCCGGCATTCAAACCCGGACCACAGTAAATATCAGCTACATTGACTCATCCGACCTGATGGAGCAAGGCGTCGAGCTGCTGCACGACCATGACGCTATACTGATCCCGGGTGGCTTTGGCGAGCGCGGGTTCGAGGGCAAAATTAAGGCGACTAAGTTTGCGCGCGAGAACAATATTCCGTTTCTCGGTATCTGTCTCGGGTTGCAGGCGGCCGTTGTTGATTACGCAAGACATGTGGCGAATCTGAAGGATGCCAACAGCACCGAATTTGAAAAAAACTGTGAGAATCCGGTGATTGCCCTTATCAGCGAATGGACAACGGCGGCGGGTACTACCGAGGTTCGTGATGAAAATTCTGATCTGGGCGGCACTATGCGTCTCGGAGGCCAGAAATGCGTGCTTGATCCAGACTCCATCACCTTCCAGTGCTATCAGCAGAAAGAAATCATTGAGCGGCATCGACATCGCTACGAATTCAACAACGATTACCTTGATACCCTCAACGCCGCCGGCTTGAAGTTGGTGGGCAAATCCGCTGACGGGATGCTTGTAGAAGTTATCGAGATTCCTGACCACCCCTGGTTTATCGGCTGTCAATTTCACCCAGAGTTCACGTCAACGCCACGGGGGGGGCATCCGCTGTTTACCGGTTTCATTAAGGCTGCGATTGTTTGCCATGAGCAGCTTACCAATGCAACCACCGAAGCGGGTTCAGTAGATAACCTGGCTACGGCTACTGCCAACGCAGCCCGCGCTTGATTGCGATGTTGGCAACGACTAACTTCACCGCATGAGCAACAAGTCCATCTCAATTGTTGGGATCACCCTGGCTAACGATCAACCCTTCGTCCTGTTTGGCGGTTTGAACGTGCTTGAGTCTCGTGAATTGACCCTGGAGGTGGCGGGGCACTTCAAATCGGTGGCCGCGGCGCTCGATATCCCGCTGGTTTTCAAAGCCTCATTTGATAAGGCAAATCGCTCGTCTGTGGATTCATTTAGGGGGCCTGGCCTGAAGCAGGGGCTGGAGTGGCTGGCAGAGGTCAAATCGAGCCTGGCATTGCCCATCATTACCGATGTCCATGAACCGCAGCAGGCGGCGCGAGCCGCCGCTGTAGCTGACGTTATCCAGCTGCCTGCCTTTCTGTCGCGACAGACTGACCTGGTGAGCGCCATGGCGACCACGGATGCGGCGATAAATATCAAGAAGGCCCAGTTTCTGGCGCCCGATGAAATGAGGCATATTCTGCATAAATTTGAACAAGCTGGTAATTCTCGCCTCATGCTATGCGAACGCGGCAGCAGCTTTGGCTACAACAACCTTGTGGTAGACATGCTTGGCTTGCCAATCCTCAAGCGGTTTGGTTATCCCGTACTGTTTGATGCCACCCATGCCTTGCAGCAGCCAGGGGCTCTGGGTCATGGTGCAGGGGGGCGGCGTGAGCAGGTTACAGGCCTGGCTAAAGCCGGCATGTCCCAGGGGCTTGCTGGCCTGTTTTTGGAGGCACATCCGGACCCCGATAAGGCAAGGTGTGATGGTCCTTGCGCGCTGCGTCTGGAAACGCTGGAACCCTTTCTGCGCCAGTTAAAAGCGCTGGATGAGCTGGTAAAATCTCAGCCCGCACTGCACACCTCTTAGTAAGTTTATTCTTTAATTAGTTAAATTTAGGTACTGAAATGTCAAAAATTATTTGCGTAAATGCCAGAGAGATACTGGACTCGCGCGGCAACCCAACCGTGGAGGCTGATGTGATACTGGCCAGTGGGGCTGAAGGCAGTGCCTGTGCCCCTTCCGGCGCTTCGACCGGATCCCGAGAAGCCCTTGAGCTGAGGGATAAAGATCCCCAGCGCTACGGTGGTAAAGGGGTGCAACAGGCGGTCGCCAATATTAATACTACTATCCAGGCGGCGCTGAAAGGGCGCGAAGCCAGTGATCAGACGGGTCTCGATACCCATATGCTGGAATTGGATGGTACCGATAATAAGTCCAAGCTGGGGGCCAATGCCATATTGGCGGTATCACTGGCGGTGGCGAAGGCAGCTGCCAGTGAGGCGGGGGTGCCACTTTATGCACATCTGGGGGAGCTCAACGGTTCCTCCGCATTCTCATTGCCAGTACCCATGATGAATATCGTAAATGGCGGCGAACACGCTGACAATAATGTCGATATTCAGGAATTCATGATTCAACCCACCGGAGCACCCACATTCAAGGAAGCACTCCGCCATGGTGCTGAAATATTCCACGCCCTAAAGTCTGTACTTGGCAAGCAGGGCTTGAGCACTGCAGTGGGAGATGAGGGTGGCTTTGCGCCTGATCTGCCCTCCAACGCAGCTGCCCTGGACGCAATTATGCAGGCGGTCGAAATAGCAGGGTTTACTGTCGGAAAGGACATTCAGCTGGCGCTGGACTGCGCCGCATCCGAATTCTATGTAGACGGTCAGTACGTCTTGAAGGGAGAGGGCAAGCGTTATAGTTCCGAGGAGTTTGTTGATTATTTACAACAACTTGCCACGAATTACCCGATTCTTTCCATTGAGGATGGTATGGATGAGTCGGATTGGGAGGGCTGGGCTAAATTATCTGGGCGGATAGGCGATACAGTTCAGTTAGTGGGAGATGATTTGTTTGTCACCAATACCAAGATTTTGCAGCGTGGCATTGATGAAAACATCGCCAATTCGATTCTGATCAAATTCAATCAGATCGGTTCGCTGACAGAAACGCTGCAGGCCATCAATATGGCGAAAGCGGCGGGCTACACTGCGGTTATTTCCCATCGTTCGGGGGAAACTGCAGATACCACTATTGCCGACCTGGCGGTTGCCACCGGCGCAGGGCAGATCAAGACTGGATCGCTATGTCGGTCCGATCGGGTCGCCAAGTACAATCGCTTGCTTCGTATTGAAGAATTACTCGGGGCCGCCGCCGTTTATAATGGCATGGGAGAATTTGCCCGCTTTAAGGCTTAACAGATAACACGATGAAGATTTTACTGACTAGTCTCGCGATCATTCTTCTGAGCTTGCAGCTCCAGCTGTGGCTTGGTGAGGGCAGCGTGAGGTCATTGAGTCTGTTGGAATCAGAACTTGCTGACCAGCAGGCAGCCAATGCCGAACTGCAGGCCCGAAATCGGATTCTGGAGATAGAAGTAGTCGATTTGAAGAATGGCCTTGAAGCGGTAGAAGAGCGCGCACGCTCGGAACTCGGGATGATAGGAGACGATGAAGTCTTCTACCTCATTATCGAGTAACGGGCTTTGCCAGAGCCGCAGCATTTGCGGGCCAATCATTCAAACTAGAAGTTCACTCTATGTCGATTTGGGCTATTGTGCCAGCCGCAGGCGTCGGTCACCGCATGGGATCGGCTATCCCCAAACAGTATTTACCCCTGTGCGGTAAACCTGTTATCGCACACACGCTGGAGCGCATCGTGCAGATTGAAGATCTGTCTGGATTGCTTCTGGTGCTGCACCCGGATGATCAGCAATTTGCAGAATTTTTTAATGCTGAGGCGGGCGCAGTCGAGGCGCCGGAGATAGTTCGCGGCGGCGATGAACGCTGTCAATCAGTCCTGAATGCTGTGTTGTCCCTCAAGACTCGTGCCCAGCCTGACGATTGGGTGCTGGTGCATGATGCCGCGAGGCCCTGTGTCAGGGCGATAGATATTGATGCCCTGATTCAGGCTCTATGGTCTCATCCTGTCGGCGGTCTGCTCGCGAGACCGGTCTACGATACGCTCAAACAAGTGAATAGTAACCACGAAGTGCTTACGACCGTTGATAGAAGCACGCATTGGCAGGCGCTGACGCCACAGATGTTTCGTTTCGATATCCTGATGCGCGCACTGTTAGCGGCAGTTGCGGGTGCTGATAAGATTACAGACGATGCGGCTGCGGTGGAGGCGCTGGGACTAAAACCCCTCGTCGTACCAGGTAGCACAGATAATATTAAGATCACCAATGAATCGGATCTCGGTCTTGCCGAGCGCATAATTGAGCAGCAGACATCCACTGCGGGAGCTAGTCCATGAACCTCGCCATGATAAGAATAGGTCACGGCTATGATGTGCATCGCTTCAGTGATGTGTTCCTCGAAGACAAACCTCTGAAACTGTGCGGCCTGGTACTCCCAGAAAAGCGGAGTCTTCTGGCTCACTCCGATGGCGATGTGGTGTTACACGCAGTTTGCGATGCCGTCCTGGGTGGTATCGGTGGTGGCGACATAGGCCAGCATTTTCCGGATACAGATGCGACATTCGCCGGTGAGGGCAGTGGCAACCTGCTGCGGCAGGTTTTGGTTCTGGCAGAGCAAAAAGGGTTGAAGCCAATAAACGTCGATGTCACGGTTATTGCACAGGTGCCGAAATTGGCACCCCACAGAACGGCAATGGCTGTCAGGCTGGCTGAACTGCTAGCGCTTGCTCCCGGCAGCGTAAACATCAAGGCTACCACTACCGAAGGACTGGGCTATATTGGCAGAGAAGAGGGCATAGCCTGTCATTGCGTGATGTTGCTCGGTGCCGAGGCCTGAGTTGAGCGAGTTGGGCCAAATAAAACCTCAAGAATCGTTTCTGCAGCCCGATTCCCTGGCCTATGCCACCGGCAAGCCAGAGCTGTTGGCGCGCATTAAGCAGCATTTTAATGATTTTCGCGTCGATGAAGAACTCGGCTTTGCGCCCACGGGGGCAGGGGAGCACCTGCTGGTAAGGATTGAAAAAGCCGGTCAGTCCACCACTGAGGTTGCGCGTCAGATTTCCAGTACCCTAGGTATAAGCGATACCGATATTGGCTATTCCGGCATGAAGGATCGTCAGGCGAGAACCAGGCAGTGGTTTAGCATCCGCCTTGATCAGAAGGCTGAGGCTGAGCTGGGGCGGCTACAATCCGATCAGCTGCAAATTCTCCAACAATCGCGGAATCAGCGCAAACTTCAGATTGGCGCCCACAAAGCCAACCATTTTCAATTAGTTCTGCGCGAAGTGATGGGCGTGAATGCGACCGGAGCAGAATCTTCAGCAACTAACGCTGAGGCGACTCTTGATCGAAAACTACAGACTCTGGCGCAGCAGGGTGTGCCTAACTACTATGGCAGCCAGCGTTTCGGTCGCGATCTCAGTAACCTGCATCAGGTTCGGGAGTTGTTGCGCGCTGACGCAGATCAGGCTTTTGTGACTCGCAACAGATATCGTCACAAGCGCAAGCGCTCCATGCTCTACTCGGCGGCTCGTGCCTACCTGTTCAATCAGTTGCTGTCGGCCCGAATCACCCGCGGTAACTGGGCCAGCTACATAGACGGAGATGTGCTCAACCTGAACCACACCAAACGCTGTTTCCTGGTGGAGCCCGGTGCCTGGGGGGCAGAGCTGCAGCAGCGCCTGGATGAGTTGGATATTCATATCACTGGAATGCTGCCCGGGCGCATCGATAGCAAAGACAGGTATGTAACTCACGGCCAAGCTGCCGATATTGAAAAGGCAGTGTGTGAAGAATTTGCAGAGCTGGTATCAGGGCTTGAGCGGCAGGGTCTCATGTCGGCACGCCGCCCATGCCGGTTTCAGGTTCAGCAATTGCAGTGGCAGTGGCTGGATTCTGCAACCGTAAGCTTGGCGTTTACCCTCCCTGTGGGGGCCTATGCCACCAGTCTGCTGAGAGAGGTCTGCCAGCTGCGTGAAAACAAGCACAGTCATTAACCTGGAAAACCCTGGAAGGCGAGCATTGAACGGGAAACACAACCTCAGCGGTATCGGCATGACTTCCCAGCGGACGCGGGAGCGCCTCTTGGGCCGATTGATGGATCAGGGAATCCAAAGCATGGAAGTGCTTGATATCATGCGCTCAACCCCCAGGCATATTTTTTTGGATGAGGCCCTGTCGCACCGTGCTTACGAGGATGTGGCCCTGCCGATAGGGCACAATCAAACGATTTCACAGCCGTATGTAGTGGCAAAAATGACCGAGGCAATCGTGAAATCTGGTCCCTTGGGCAGGGTGCTTGAAATTGGAACCGGCTGCGGTTACCAGACGGCTGTGATTGCGCAGCTCGCCAAGAAGGTTTTCACCGTGGAGCGGATTAAGCCGCTGCTGGATCGCGCCAAGAGGAACCTCAAGCTGCTGGGCTTGCGCAATATTGAATTCAAACATGATGATGGCAGCCTGGGATGGACCGAACGTGGGCCTTTCGATGCCATCATTACTACCGCCGCGCCGCGTCAGATTCCCGGTGAATTGCTGGAGCAATTGGCTGATGGCGGGCGCCTCATTATCCCGGTGGGCGGTGATGAGCACCAGGAGCTGCAGCTGGTGCGAAGGGTTGGGTCAGAGTATGAAGAGCATATTCTGGACCAGGTACGGTTCGTGCCCTTGCTGATTGGACAAGTTCAGGGGTAGCTGTAAGTGTCTTTGCAATAGTTCTCGAGTCTTCTTCTGCTGAGTAATTTAATGGTTTCCCAAACCAAGCCTACTGACCTATCTACCTGGCGCGGCAAAGCAGCGCTATACAGCAAAGGCATTGCCATGGGTCTTGGAGACTCAGTGCCCGGTATCTCCGGCGGCACCATCGCCGTAATTAGCAATATTTATGATGAATTGGTGTTCAGTGTCCGGGCTTTCGACGCCAGACTGCTGCTATTGATCTCGCAGGGTAGGCTGGTGGCTGGTTGGAAACACATAAACGGCAATTTTTTGTTGTTGCTTGCGCTGGGCATTCTCACCGGTCTGCTGGTTTCTGCCAATACCGTGTTATATCTCCTGGAGAACCAGTTTGAAGCCCTGATGGCCTTTTTCTTTGGCCTGGTGTTGGCTTCGGTCGCTATATTGGCGCGCGAAACTCACATATTGCGTTTCTACAACGGTGCAGCACTGCTTTTGGGAGTTGGGACCACCTTGGTGGTTGCGCAACTCGACCCAGTGTTGGGTGTGGAGCTAAGTTACGGCTACCTGTTTCTCTGTGGCTTGATCGCGATTAGTGCAATGATCTTACCGGGTCTATCTGGCGCCTTCATTTTGATTTTACTGGGTGCCTACGAAGCCATGCTGACTGCGCTTACCCAGTTCCAATGGCTAACGATCGTTGTTTTCATGGCCGGCTGTGGTATCGGCATCATCGCCTTTTCGAGACTGTTGGCAAACTTGCTGCTGCGCTTTAGGGACATCTGCTATGGTTATATCTGCGGCATGTTATTGGGTTCGCTCATGGTCCTTTGGCCCTGGAAGCAGGCGGTGAGCTTTTATGAATACAGCGATGGCCAGCAGCACGCATTACAATCTGTGAACGTTTGGCCGCTACACTACACAGAGCTAACCGGTCAGAGCCCCCAGTTATTTTGGGTCGCGCTCTGCTTTTTGTTGGGCGGCATAGCAGTATTGCTGCTGCGCTGGCTGTTCTCTGCGCGCCATTGACAGGACATAGCATGCACGCGAATTCGCAACTCAGTGCCCGATTTCCCCCAAGGGGGCGGACACGCAATCATTGCCTGCTGGCGCTGGTGGGCATGGTTGCGGTGGCCTGTGGCTCCCACCAAGCGCCAGTTAGCGAGCAGGGGCGGCGATTGGAACGATCGGCTCCCATTGTCCTCAGCAGCACTGGCGGATCAGACAGTAGCCGCGTACAGAATTCGCAACCTGATCAGGTGCTTTCAATTGAATCGCGCCCACAAATCGTCTCAAGCCGCAGTGCATCTGTGTCGACAGCGACGAGAGCCGCCCCGCAACAAACCCAGTCTCTGGTGCGGCGTCCAGTGGGCTCTGCTTCCAGCCTGGTGACTTCTGTCGCACGGTCCTCGACCGCTTCGGCAGCAAGCCAGATGAGCAGCGCAGTGACCGCTCCCCTGGCCCATGTGGTAACGGCAGGGGATACTTTGTTTTCAATTGCGTTTCAATATGACCTGGATTTTCGCACGCTGGCCGCAGCCAACGGCTTGACGCCACCGTTCACGATTTTCGTTGGCCAGGAGTTGGAGTTGGGTGCTTCGCTCGCTGAAACGGCAATTGATGCTGTGGGTAACGGCACCCGCTCAGGTATTCGCTCACAGGCGGGAAGCAGCGAGTCTGGTTCAGTCAACAGTCAACCTATACCTGCACTTGCGCTCACCGAACCCGACTGGACCTGGCCCCATAGCGGTCGCGTTTTGAGTTCGTTCCAGTCGGATACAACCAAGGGTATTGATATAGCGGGTAATGTGGGTGACCCGGTACTTGCAGCAGCGGCAGGAGATGTTGTGTATTCCGGTCGTGGCGTGCAAGGCACTGGCAACCTGATCATCATCAGGCATTCCGACCAATTTTTGAGTGCGTACGCCCATAACAGCGCTATGCTGGTACCTGAGGGCATGCATGTGTTTGCCGGTGAGAAAATTGCTGAGGTAGGGGTTAATCCTGCCGGCTCGGCAGTGCTGCATTTTGAGATTCGACAAGGAGGTGAGCCCATCGATCCGACTCTGTTCCTTCCCGTTCGGTAGAGCATGCTTGGACATGCAGTGGGCATGCTGGACGGTGTCGGCTGTGAGATTGGCCTGACTCGAGAGCGAGTTCGCCAAATTCAGTTTGAACGGTTGGCCCGCCTGCGCGAAATTATCTAAAGCCAGAGTTTAAGCGCTGTGAATGTTCTGAGTTAAGTGGATAACTGCTGGCTGCTTGTCAGCCATCTACGCATTGGAGAGCTTCTCAAAGCTGAAGCCTGATATGAAAAGGGCCAGTGTGTTTACCACACTGGCCCTTTTCATATAACTTTAACAGCGACGCTTTTGGGTTCAGGTGCAATCTGTATGTGTTGATTACAGGCCGGCTAAGGATGGGCCGACGTGTCGGGACTCACGTTCCAAGCCTAATGTTCCAGGAACTGCAGTTTGTTGGGCTTGTCCGTCCAATGCTCCGCGTCGGGGAGTGGGTCTTTTTTCTCCGTGAGGTTAGGCCAATTCTCGGCGAGGTCCGCGTTCAACTGCAAAAATTCCTGCTGATCCTCAGGCAGTTCGTCTTCCGCGTAAATAGCGTCTACCGGGCACTCTGGCTCACACAGCGCACAGTCGATGCATTCATCGGGGTGTATGACGAGGAAGTTTGGGCCTTCATAGAAACAATCTACCGGGCATACCTCAACGCAATCCGTGTGCTTGCAACGAATACAGTTATCTCCAACTACAAAAGTCATGTCTCAATCTACCCCTGGTTTGGCGGCGTTTAATACAGGTGTTTCCTAACCTGCGCACAATTCTACCAGTTTTTAATACAGTTTTCTCAAGGCTCAATTTTCTTCTTGAGCTCATATAGGATGGCTAGTGCCTCCCTGGCACTGACCTCATCCGGATTGAGTTTTTCCAGATATTCCAGCGCTGGATGGGACGACGGGCCGAATAGCTCAGCCTGAAATGGGTCATTAATCTGAGCTGCTCCGTCGGGGCTTGCTGGTTTGGCGCTGGCGGATTCTGTTGAGGTGACGTTTACCGCCCCTTGCTCCAGTTCAGTCAACTTACCGCGGGCAGAATCGATGACGCTGGCTGGAATACCCGCTAGTTGGGCCACCTGCAGGCCGTAACTTTGATTGGCCGGTCCGGTTTTTACGCTGTGCAGAAACAAGATGCCACTATTG
>MDTC01231008.1_pt1 | contig 21135 bp, 18 predicted proteins | sample 811181 | NCBI WGS metagenome assembly MDTC01 (sample SAMN05326644, study PRJNA326480) | marine metagenome | isolation source: seawater | place: Pacific Ocean: North | collected 2011 | reverse complement strand
TCTGAAAATTTTAATAAATTTTTTAATACTGAATTCCTATTGAATGAATGGATTTTGATTTTTATCATAATCCTAGTAGGAGTTTTCGTGTTTAAGACTTTTCTTTCAATTTTTTTAAATTTTTATTTAATTTCTTTTACAGAAAATCAGAGACTTAAGATCAGAAAGAATCTCATGGAAAAATATCAAAATCTCTCATTTCAAGAATATACCAACAGGAAGAGTTCTGAATACATCTATAATATTGGTACAGCATCTTCAAACTATGCTGGAAATACTCTATTTTATTTTTTGAAACTTTCTTCAGATTTAGTTTTCATAACGGCCATTTCAATTTTTTTAATGTATCAAAGCATCATTACTTTTTTAATAATGTTTGTTTTATTTTTTTCTTTTTTAATTTTTTATAATCTACTCTTCCAAAAGAAACTCACTTCGTCTGGAAAAGAATCCAATAAAGCTAATAGTGAAATGTTTAAGTTCATCAATGAAGCCATGGATGGTTTTAAAGATATAAAAATTTTTAAAATAGAAAGTTTCTTTTTTAAAGGATTAAAAGAAAATGCAAAGAAATTCAGAGACTTTGTTATACCAAGTCTAGTAATATCTCAAGCCCCGAGATTTGTAATCGAACTTATTTTTATAATTTTTTTATCTTTAGTAGTGCTATTGAGTGTTAATTTAAACCTTTCTAAGGAAGAATTATTCTCATCTATAGTAATCTTCTCTTTAGCTGGAATAAGATTACTACCAATAATTAGCGGAATATCTTCTAGCTTATCAATAATAAAATTTAACTATAATACAATTGATATCATCTACGACGATCTTAAAGCGATAGGTACATCTGAAACAGATGATGAGCCAATTTTTAATGATAAGTTAGACTTTAAAAAACTTAAAGTTAAAAATGTTTCTTTTAAGTATGTTAACCAAAGTGAATTTGCCTTAAAAGACATAAGTCTAGATATTTCTTCAGGAATGTCGCTTGGAATAATTGGTAAATCTGGATCTGGGAAAAGTACATTAGCAGATCTTTTGTTAGGATTCTTAAATCCCTATGATGGAAAAATACTATTAAATGAGACACCATTTGAGGATATTTTAGATGTGTGGAAAAACACAGTGGCTTACCTACCACAAGAGGTATTCATCACAAATGATTCATTAGAAGCAAACATCGCAATCGGCGAAAAAAAAATAGACAAAGATAAATTATTTTCTTCTATAGAAAAATCAGGTTTAGGTGATTTAGTGAGTAAATTAGAATTTGGAATAAATACAAAATTTGGCGATAGAGGCATTAAATTATCCGGTGGCCAAAGGCAAAGAATAGCTCTTGCTAGGGCTTTCTATAAAAATAGAAATGTTATTTTTATGGATGAGGCTACAAGTGCCTTAGATCCAGAGTCTGAAAATGAAATTAACAAACAAATAAATAGTCTCGGCAAAGACTTCACTAAAGTTATTATTTCTCATAAACAGAGCTCAGTCATAAATTGCGATTTAATAATTCGCTTAGAAAAAGGTAAAATAGTCTCAATGGGATCTCCGAAGGATATTTTCAATCTGTAATAATTTTTTTATGTTAAAGGAAAGCTCAATTTTAGTTACAGGAGGAACAGGCTCTTTTGGTAAAAAATTCGTTCCTCTTACTCTTCAGAAATATAATCCAAAAAGAATAGTTGTCTATTCTCGAGATGAAATGAAACAGTGGGAAATGGCTCAAAAATATGAAAATGATAAAAGGGTTAAATTTATAATCGGAGATGTAAGAGACAAAGAAAGACTTTCTCGGGCTTTAGATAATGTAGATTTTGTAGTTCATGCAGCAGCAACAAAAATTGTGCCAACAGCAGAATATAATCCATTTGAATGCATAAAAACAAACATCAATGGAGCAATGAACGTTATTGATTGTGCAATTGACTCAAAAGTAAAGAGAGTAGTAGCTCTCTCTACAGACAAAGCTAGTAATCCAATAAATCTTTATGGAGCTACTAAATTAGCATCAGACAAATTATTTGTTGCTTCTAACTCAACAAATAATACTCACAATACAAAATTTTCGATAGTGAGATATGGAAACGTCATGGGATCAAGAGGGTCGGTAATACCTTTTTTCTTATCTTTAAGAGATAAAAATTCTTTTCCAATAACAGATAAAACAATGACCAGATTTATGATTTCTTTGGAAGAAGGAATAAAACTTGTTTGGAAGGCATTTAATGATATGCATGGGGGAGAGATATATGTAAAAAAAATACCTTCTATCTTGGTAACTGATATAGCAAAGGCTATAAATGAAAAAGCAAAATTAAAGGTGATTGGAATTAGGCCAGGTGAAAAATTGCATGAGCAAATGATTGGATCGGAGGATGCTCCTTATACTTATGAATATTCAGATCATTATAAAATTCTTCCTATGATTAATAATTGGAATCGAGATAAAAAAAGAATAGGTTCCGGAAAAAAAGTCTCAGATAATTTTATTTATTCATCTTTAAATAATAAGGATTGGATGACAACAACTTTCCTTAAAACATGGATAAAAAAAAATATTAATGATATCGGTTTTATTTAGATGTCTTGCGATACTTTTATTTTCGGCGGAACGGGACTTTTAGGCACAAATTGGATATTAGACAATCCCTTAGAGAAAAACTACGTGGTATCTTCCCATAAAAGAAATTTGTTATTGGACAATGTAAATATTTATAAAGAAAAAAAATTAACTGAAAATAGAATCAATTTAATTTTAGATGAAGTAAATCCAAAAAAAATTATCAATTTAATTGGAATGACAAGCATCGAAGATTGTGAAAAGAACCAAGAAAGAGCTTTTTTTACAAATGTTGATATACCAAAGTTTATAGCAAGAGCTGCTTTGAAAAAAAGAATAAAATTTATTCATTTCTCTACTGATCATTTATTTGATGGCAAAAAAGAATTTTATACAGAAGACTGTATAACTTGTCCTTTAAATTTTTATGGAAAGACAAAAGCATTGGCCGAAGAAAAAATTTTAAAAGAAAATTCTAATTCTTTGATTATAAGGTCAAATTTTTATTGTTGGGGGCCAAGATATAGAAAATCCTTTAGCGATTTTATATATGAAAATCTTTTAGCTAATATTTCAATTAAACTATTTAAAGATATTTTTTATACTCCCATTAAGGCAAAAGAACTAATTAGAATTGTCTTAATGCTTGAAAACACAAACGCAAGTGGTATTTATAATATTTCTTCTTCGGAAAGAATCACAAAATATGATTTTGGTTTGCAGCTAGCTGAGATATTTAATCTAAAAAAAAATCTAATCAATGCATCTTCTATTAACTCAAGGAAAGATCTTGTTTTAAGACCAAAAAACATGTGTTTGTCTAATTCTAAACTCATATCAAAACTTAATATTTCAATTAATACTTTAAAAGAAAGCCTAACAGATTTAAAAATGGAGTTAGACTCAAAATATTATATGCAATTAAAAAAACTATGATTCCTTACGGCAAGCAAGATATTAACAAAGAAGATATTGATGCAGTTATAGATGTTCTTAAATCCGATTTTTTGACTCAAGGGCCACTAGTCCCTCAATTTGAAAAAGCTGTAACTGAATATACCGGATCAAAATATGGAGTTGCGGTAAATAGCGCAACAAGTGCACTTCATATAGCTTGCATGGCTCTAGAAATTAAAAAGGGCGATATTGTTTGGACTACACCTATTACATTTGTTGCAAGCGCTAATTGTGCACTCTATTGCGAAGCAGAGATAGACTTTGTAGATATTGATAAAAAAACTTTCAATATGTGTCCACAAAAATTAGAAGAGAAACTATCGCAAGCTAAAAGAAAAAATAAATTGCCTAAAGCAATTATTCCTGTTCATTTGGCAGGTCAGTCATGCGATATGAAAAAAATAAAGCAATTAAGTAAAAAATATAATTTTAAAATAATAGAAGATGCATCTCATGGAATTGGGGGAAAATATTTAAATAAACCAATAGGATCTTGTATTTATAGCGATATAACTGTGTTTAGTTTTCATCCTGTAAAAATTATTACAACCGCCGAAGGCGGAATGGCAGTTACTAATAATAAAAAGCTAGCCTTGCGAATGGCTAAATATAGAAGCCATGGCATTGTTAGAGGCTCAAATGAAATTAAGAATAACGACGGCCCTTGGTATTATGAGCAAGTAGACTTAGGATTTAATTATAGAATGACAGATATTTTTGCAGCATTAGGAATAAGCCAAATGAAGAGGCTAGACGATTTTGTAAAAAAAAGACATAAAATTGCTGAAGAATATAAGAAAAAATTAAAGAGCCTGGATTGGATAACTCTGCAAGAGCAAGATAAAAAAACTTTTTCATCATTTCATTTATTTATTATCAGGATAAATAAAGAAAAAATAAAAATATCACACAGAGAAATTTTTGAGAAATTAAGAAATTCTGGAGTATTAGTTAATCTTCACTATATACCTGTATATAGACATCCTTTTTATTCAAAAATGGGGTTCAAGAAAGAAGCCTTTCCTGAAGCTGAATTATATTATTCTGAGGCAATTAGTATCCCAATTTTTCCTAAAATGAAAAAAAAAGAGATTGATGAGGTTGTAAAAATATTAGATTCTCCAATTGGAGATGGCTTTCAATCTTTATTTTAATTATTTAAATAAGTTTTATGTAATTTATTCTTTTTGATTTAAAATTTTCTTTTTTTAAAGAATACTCATTTTCTTTTTTACCTTCATTAAATCCCATGTCTAAATAAAAATTTGCAACCTGTTTATTTTTTTGCGTTTCTTTGTATCTGGCTTTAATAATCGAGACACCTTCTTTAAATAATTCTTTTAATACTTCTTCTAAGAAAACTTTTTCTATATCCCTTCCTATCACCCTACAACTCATCAAAAATGTATCTATTTCAGCCTCTATCTCATTTTTTTTATTTATTTTACAGATAGACAAACCCGTAATTCCATAATCTCCAAATTTATCGGAGAGTTCAAATGAATAAATTTTTGTAAAATTATCATCAATAAACTTTTTTATATCTTCTTCAGCATATCTTTTAGTAGTTAGGTTGAATTGATTTGTTTTTTGGGTCATTTGGGCAGCTCTAGAAACAACTACCTCATTTTCCTTATGAATTTTTAATTTGAGATTTAATGAAGCAAGATAATCTTTAATTGAGTCATAGGACTTTTTAGCCTTTTTTCGATTTTCTTCTTCTGTATAAAGAGATGTTCTATTTTTGTCTTCCGAAGAAGAAGATACTTTAAAAAAGTCTAGTTCTAAACTTTGCATTGAAGAAGGGTAATCTTCTAAGGCTTCAGGAACTAAAAGAGTCTTTACTTCCGGTAACTCCTTGTTAACTAAACCTATTTCAAATTTAGAATCATCAACAAAAACAAAGCTATCCAACGAAAGGTTCAGCTCTTCTGATATCTCTTTTATATTACTTGCTTTGTCCTTCCAATTAACTTTCTTTATAACAATATCTTTTTCTTCCAAGATCATATTTTTATTTTTCGAGAAGACTAAGTCGACATCTTCTAGATTATTTTTACTACAAAGTGCAATTAATACTCCTTCATTCATAAAGTTTTTAACTATTTTTTGGACACTCCGATAAATTTTTCCTTCTACATTATCTTTATTAATTTGAATATTGTTTTCTCCTTCCTCTCCTAAAACTCCTCCCCAAAGAGTATTGTCACAGTCCAGAATAAGAACTTTCTTTGATTTTCCATAAAGTGACATGAATAAGAATTTTATATACTCTGAATATTTAAAATAAAACTCCTCAGTATATAGTTCAGAAGTTAATGAAAATTGTCTTTCGTTTATTGGATTTTTCAACAAATAAAAAATCTTATTTAAATCTACTAGAAAAGTATTTTTATTTTTATTTTTTTCTAAAAAAGTATTTAAGTGGTTACCTATAATGGAAACACTATTAGATATTAATGGATTCTTATCAAACTTAAATGAAGAAAACTTGTTAAATATAACTAGAGGAACTTTTTTTAAATTCTTAAAAGTTTCTTCAATTTCATTCATTTTTTGTTCTACAATTTCATCTATATTTTTAGAAGAAAAAGAATAGTAATTATCCGAGATATCAGGAACTAAGTTAGCCATTTCCCAATATATAATTACTGCATCGCTGGATGAAAATTTAATACTATCACTAACAATAGAATCAAAATTTCCTATTGAGACATTTGCATTAATATTTTCTTTTCTTAATTCAAGCTCTAGAATTTCTTTCAAAGAGTTAGTGGTGACATTACTTAGAATAACTATCTCCTTTAGACCTCCTTTAAGATTTTCTTTAAGTTGCCTATTTAATTTTTTTATTTCAGACCATTTCATTAAGATTTAAAGAGGTATCAATTTCTTCATCTGTGAATTTTGTTTTTAAGTCTTCCTCTAAAGACAAAAAAAGCTCTATATGGTTAAAGGAATCCCAATTTTCAAAATCTTCTGGGTTCATATCATCATGAATGTTCTCCAAAGGAATATCCATTATTTCTGAAATATAACTTATCAGTATTTCATTTAGTCTTTGTGAATCTAAATTATTCATGATTAGGCTAATAATAAAATTGTTTTGTTAATTGAAAATTTTATTTTAACAGATATGCTTTGTTTGATATGAATTCTAATCCTTTAAAAAAAATTATTTTAGGAACAGCTCAACTCGGCCAAGCCTATGGAATAAACTCTAAAAGGAAAGTCTCAGAAGCTGAAGCAATAAAAATACTCAACTTTTCAAAATCAATAGGTATAAATTCTATAGACACAGCACCGGTTTATGGAAATATAGAAAGTATCCTAGGAAATTTAAATTTAAGTAATATGCAAATTTCAAGTAAGCTACCTCATATTCAAGGTAATATTTCAAAATTTGAAGATTGGACGAGAGATCAAGTATATAAATCTTTAAAAAATCTAAATTTGAATTCAATAGATACTATCCTTTTACATGATCCAAATGTTCTTTTAAAAGAAGAAGGAAAAAAGATTTATACAACTCTAAAAAAATTAAAGAAAGAAAATATTATTTCTCAAATCGGTGTTTCAATATACTCCCCTGAAATCCTTATCGAAATAGCCCCAAAATTTGAAATTGATATAGTTCAAGCCCCTCTCAATCCTTTTGATCAAAGAATTTTATCGCCAAAATTTTTAAAGCTACTTTTTGAAAGAAATATTAAAATTCATGCAAGATCAATTTTTTTACAAGGATTAATTTTAGAAGAAACTAATTTTAATGATAAATATTTTTATAAATGGAAAGAATTATTCTTATCTTTTAAAAAAATTGCCAAAAAAAATAATTTTACTTTATTAGAAACCTGCTTAGGTTTCATAAACTCACATAAGATAATTGAAAAAATTTTAATTGGAGTCGACTCGATGAGTCATTTAAAAATGATAATATCAATTTTACAAAAAGATATTACTTTAAAAGATGATATGAAATTTTTATCATGTTCAGAAGAAAATCTAATTAATCCAACAAAATGGCCAAAAAAATAGACTATGAAACCTGAATTGATTGCAGAACTTGCTCAAAGTTTTGAGGGAAATATTGAACAAGCTAAAATTCTTTTAAAAGCAGCTATTAGTTCCGGTGCTAATTCCGCAAAATTTCAAATAGTTTATGCGGATGAATTATCTACATTTGATTATCAATTTTATGATCTATTTAAGTCTTTAGAAATGAAAGATTCAGATTGGCTTGAATTAAACAATTTTGCAAAAAAAAGCGATATAAATCTTTATGCTGATATTTTTGGAGATAAAAGCTTAAATTTAGCTGAAAAAATGCAACTTAAAGCCATTAAAGTTCATGGCACTGATATTTCGAATATCGAATTTTTAAAAAAAATTGCAAAAAGTAAAATTCCGAAGGTCTTCCTTGGTATAGGGGGAGCACTTAAAAATGAAATTTATAAGGCAATAGAAATTTTAGGAAACAAAAGAATAAACCTCATGTTAGGTTTTCAAAGTTATCCAACGCCAAATCATACTAATCAGATTTCAAGGTTTTTTTTGTTAAAAGATTTATATGATGATGTTGAGCTTGGCTTCGCTGATCATTCAAATCCTGATACTACGCTAAGTTTTACTATTCCATCTATGGCGCTGGCTTGTGGGGCAACCGTTATAGAGAAACACTTAACTTTAGGAAAATCAATGAGAATGGAGGATTATGAATCTGCTCTTAATCCTGATGAATTTAAAGAATTTTCAATTTTGTTAAAAAAATCTTATAAAGCTCTTGGTAAATTCGAGGATAAAGAAGACTTCGGAATGACCAATTCTGAAATTAATTATAGAAAAAAGATCAGGAGAGATGTAGTTGCTTCCAAAAATATAAAAAAAGGCGAAATAATTAAGCCTAGTTATCTATCTTTAAAACGCTCTTCACACAAAAAAGCAATAAAAAAATTAGAAATAGTTTTTGAAAAAAAAGCATTAAAAAATATCAAAAAAAATCATCCCTTAACTTCAAAAGATATTGAATAACTCTAAAAAAGAAAAGAAACTTATAGCAGCCATAGCTTGCAGAAATCAAGGTAGCAGGCTTTATGCTAAACCCCTTCAGAATCTTTGCATACAAGGTAATATTACTATTTTAGATAATATTATAGATTGTTTAAAAACAATTGAATCCATAAGTTCTATAGTCTTGGGTGTTTCAGAGGGCATAGAGAATGAGATATTCCTGAAATATGCTTCAGAAAAAGGAGTCCACTCAATTGTTGGCGATCAAACGGATGTTTTGGATAGACTAATTAAATGCGGCCAATTACTTGATGCTTCTGATATTTTTAGAATAACTAGCGAATCTCCATTTCCTAATTTTGATAAAGTTGAGGAAGGATGGCTTTTACACAACTCTACAGGTGCAGATGCCACTTTTCTTGATGATATTGTTGATGGGTGTAACTATGAAATTATATCTTTAAATGCTCTTGTTAAATCTCATCAAGAAGGAGATGAAAAGCATAGATCGGAATTTTGTAGTTTATACATAAGAGAAAATATAAAAGACTTTAATATTCAAAAGCTTAAGGTAAATAAAAATCTTTTTCGAAAAGACCTTCGCTTAACTGTAGATAATCCTGAAGATCTAGTAATTTGTAGAAAAATTTTTGCGGAATTTAAAAACTTAGCTCCTAGAATTCCAATATCAAAAATTATAAAATTTTTAGATAAAAATCCTGACCTAATAAAACTCACCCTGCCTTTTGCAGAAGAGGGTTACAAAACTATGTATCTTTAAAATTATGAATAAAAAAACTGGACAAAAGTTATGGAAAAAAGCAAAAAATATTATCCTGGGAGGTAATATGCTCTTGTCTAAAAATCCTGATCAGTTCCTTCCAGAAGAATGGCCTTCATATTTTAGAAAGGCTCATGGCTGTGAAGTTTGGGATTTAGATAATCAAAAATATAAAGATATTTCTTTAATGGGAGTCGGGACAAATATACTAGGTTATAGTCGCAAGGAGGTAGATAAAGAGGTTGAAAAAGCAATAACCCATGGAAATATGAGTTCTCTTAACTGTAGGGAAGAAGTAGATCTAGCTGAAAAGTTAATTAAATTGCATCCATGGTCTGAAATGGTTAAGTTTGCTAGGACAGGCGGCGAAGCAAATGCATTAGCAGTAAGGATTGCAAGAGCCTCCTCAAACAAGGACAAAGTAGCATTTTGCGGATATCACGGATGGCATGATTGGTATTTAGCTGCTAATTTGAATAACGAAGATAATCTTAAAGAGCACCTCCTACCAGGACTTAATGCTTTAGGCGTGCCTAAAAATTTATTATCCAGCGTCTATCCTTTTGCTTTTAATGACTTTGAGGGTCTTTGTGAGCTGGTGAATAACCATGATATTGGGACTATAAAGATGGAAGTTTCCAGGTCACAAGAACCGGAAAATAATTTTTTACAAAAAGTTAGAAAACTAGCTGATAAAAAAAACATAGTTTTAATATTTGATGAATGTACATCAGGATTTAGGGAAAATTTTGGAGGTCTGCATAAAAAATATGACGTTAAACCAGATATAGCAGTTTTTGGAAAGGCTCTAGGAAATGGATATGCTATTACTGCTGTGATTGGTAAAAGAAGTGTTATGGAGGCAGCACAATCAAGTTTCATTAGCAGTACTTTCTGGACAGAAAGAATTGGCCCCACAGCTGCTTTGAAAACTTTAGATATTATGGAAAAAGAGGAAAGTTGGACATATATCTCAGATTTAGGAAAATTAATAAAAGAAAATTGGAAAAAAATAGCTGAAGAAAATAATGTAAATATAAACATATGGGGTTTATCAGCTCTCCCAGGATTTACCATTGAGTCAAAAAATCACCTTGCCTATAAAACTTTAATTACTCAAGAAATGTTAAAAAAAGGGTTTTTAGCAACTAATGCCGTATATGTATCTACTGCTCATGATGAAAGAACTTTAAAAAGTTATTTTTCTGCCTTAGACGAAGTCTTTAAGATAATATCTAAATGCGAATCAGGAGAAGATATTAAAAGTTTTTTAAAAGTCCCAATTTGCGATAGTGGTTTTAAAAGGTTGAATTAAATCTTATGAAGATAAGTGGAAAATCTATCGGTTTAAAGCATGAGCCATTCATTATCGCTGAAATGTCAGGAAATCATAATGGCTCTCTTGAGAAAGCTTTAAAGATTGTTGAAGAAGCTGCTAAATGTGGAGCAGATGCAATAAAACTTCAAACTTATACAGAAGAAACTTTAACAATCGATGTTGATAGAGAAGAATTTTTTATATCTGATAAAAATAGCCTTTGGTATGGGCAGTCACTTCATGCTTTATACAAGCAGGCTCACACTCCATGGGAATGGCACAAAGATATTTTTGCTCACGCTAAAAAAAATAACTTAATTTGTTTTAGCTCTCCTTTTGATGATTCAGCTGTAGAACTCCTTGAATCTTTAAACACTCCTGCATATAAAATTGCATCTCCAGAAATTGTAGATCATGGATTAATAGAAAAAGTAGCGAATCAAAAAAAACCTATGATAATTTCTACTGGAATGGCTTCCTTTGTCGAAATTTCAGAAGCAGTCGAAATATGCATTGCAGCGGGAAACAATCAAATAGCTCTTCTTCAATGCACATCAAGTTATCCTGCCGATGCCAAGAATAGTAATTTAAGAACTATCCCGGATCTCAGAAAAATATTTAAATGCGAAGTTGGCCTCTCAGATCACACAATGGGTATTGGAGCTGCCTTATCTTCCATAGCCTTAGGGGCAACTATAATTGAAAAGCACTTTACTCTATCTAGAGATGACAAAGGGGTAGACTCAGAATTTTCTCTTGACCCTCTAGAATTAAGAAACCTAGTGAAAGAGTCAAAAAAATCACATGCCGCCTTAGGAGAAATAAAATATGGAACTTACGAGGCTGAAAAAGGCGCTTTAATTTTTAGAAGATCTTTATATGTAATCAAAGACATTGCGAAAGGCGAAAAATTTTCCAAAGAAAATATTAAAAGTATTCGTCCTGGTTTAGGCCTTCACACTAAATATCTTTCCACATTGATCGGGAAAAAAGCAAAAACGGATCTAAAAAAGGGCACTCCAGTTTCGTTAGATATGATATAAATCATCATGGATTTTCTTCTTACTCAAGACTCTGATGGGAATAAAAATTTAGACTTAATTCTAGAAAAAAAGGGTAAAAATGGCTTCAAAATATTTGGAAAGAAGCCTTTTTTTATTTCAAACAGTAATAGGACAGATTACCTTGTATTTGGCTATATAAACGGCATTAGATCTAAAACCGGCAAGATTAATAATAATCTCTCAAAATTAAAACTATTAAAATCCTTTAATAATGATAATGACTTTCAAAATCTTGAAGGGAGATTTGTTCTTATAAAAATTAAGAAGGATTTTTCTATAGAAATAAAATCTGATAAACAAGCTAAAAAAGATGTTTATATTTTAAAAGAAAATAAAAAGATTAATATTTCATCAAGGATTGATTATTTACCAACAGAACTTTCTCATAAAAAAATAGATCCCGTTGGGTTGATGCAAGCAACTTACATATATGGTGGAAGACCACTAAAGAAACAAACTTTATATGAAAATATATCAAGATTGGGAGTCTTAGAAAAACTAATTTGTAATAGTTTGACAAAAGTGACAATAAAAGAAATAAAACCTAAAAAACGAATTTCTATTAATTTCAAAAATAGAGAAAAAGCCTTAAATGAATATGCCGACAGGTTTATAGAATCTGTAAGGGCTAATAGTTCAAAGGAAGGAAACATAGTATTTTTATCTTCAGGTTGGGATTCAACATCAATTCTTGCCACTCTTGTGCATTTGTTTGGAAAGAGCAAAACCAAAGCTGTTATTGGAAGGATGAAGTACTCAAAAAGAAGCAATATAGCTAACGTATTTGAGATGAAAAGGGCAAAAAAAATGGCCGATTACTTTGGAATAAAACTTGATATTGTTGATCTTGACTATACTAAAGACGTATCAAAGCTAATTCATAGGGTTAAAAATCAATACAAGCCTCACAATTTTGCAAATATTACGGGATTCAACCACTGGTTGTTAGCTGAAAAAGCTAAAAAAAATTCTACTAATTCTAGTGAAGTTGTTTTTGCAGGTGAGATGAGTGACGGTGCACACAATTTTGGTTTTAGTCAATATGCTTCTATATTTCATCCAAGCTCATATGACTTTAGAGAATACAGCGATAAAATGGCTTCGTATTTATTCGGCCCAACTTTTTTAAAAGTCTTAATCTCAAAAGAGCATGATAAAGATCCTGTTTGGAATTTTTTTAAAAACCAAAAAACTAAACAATTTTTTGAGGATTTAAAAAGTACTCCACTTCAAATAAAAGAACAATTTTTAAAAAGTTTTTTTCTAAGAGCAGGCAGAATACCTTTAGCAAAAAACAATTCAAAACTACTTAGCTCATTAGGTAAAAACTTATTAGATAATTACTCTACTAATAATTATCTTAAAGAATCTTTGAAAGATTTAGATTCTAAAAATCTTTATTCAAAAATCTTAAACTTATATGATAGCTTTCATTGGCAAGGAGCCACAGTAGCTACTCTTTACCATGCTTGCGAATCTCATAATCTAAAATGTAGTATGCCTTTTCATGACTCATTTTTACTTGAATTTCTTTCAGATATGCCCGAATCTTGGGGAAGAGGTTTGGAGTTAGAGCCAACAAAATATCCTTTGAAATGGATGCTCAAAAATAGAATTAATTATCCCATGGAGCTTCAAAAAGGAGCTCACTCATATACTTATGATATTGATCCTTCCTTTTCTCACGTAGGAGAGCTTGTAAATCATTCTTTTTTAGGAAAGCTTTGGAGAAAAAACTTATCATCAAAACAATATTTAAATTTTCTAGATAATAAATTTTTCAACCATAGCTACATTGAACCATTAATAGATAGATATATTTCTGGAGAAGAACTTTTCGGTGAAGAACTTACTGATGTATATAATATTGCGTTTCAAGATATGATAAATTTCTCTTAATGAAAAAAGAGATTTTTGTTGATCGTCTATCTATCTTTAATTTTCTGTTTTTACTTAAATTAAGAAGGTCTTTTAAAATATTTTTTTTAGACGACTTAACTTCAAGTAATTCTTTCTTACTTAAAATTTTTTCTCTTTTGAGAATAGATTATGAAGAAAAAATTTTTCACATAGGTAGCTTAGTTAATTCAGATAATATTAATTTATATACATATTCGCTCAAGATTTCTTCGGATCTATCTTTTAAGATTTCAAAAAAAATATGTACTAATAAATTCATTGAAGACTTGAATCTGCATTATGGAAATAAAACAATAGAATTATATATTGCAAAAAAACTTGTATATTACCTAACTTATTACTCAAACAGAATCTTAGTAGCTGAAAAGTTATCTAAAGAAAAAAAGATTAACGTTGTTTTATCTAGACCTGAAATTTTTGACGAAGAGGATCTTAAAAATGAATTCAAAGAAGTAGACTTTAATTTTTACTACAGCCCTTTTTCAAATACAGGCCCATTTATTGAAAGGAAATATTCGCTTGATTACTTCTTCATAGCAATTTTTTTTAGGTTTTTTGTCAGAAAAATATTCATCTTTTTTAGATCGTTCTTTATTAACAAAAAGGAATTATTCGATCATAAAAATGGTATTTCTAAAATGAGTCCCCTAGAAAATGAATTGGGCTCTGAAATAAAATATAAAAATCAATTTTTTTGGAAGAATGAAAATAACAAAGAAAAATACTTACTTTTTTCTGAGAGTATAAAAGATATTGACTCTAAGAAATATAGAACTCCAAATCTCATTATTAACGATATCGATAATTTTTTTTTAAAAAAAAATGTTCCAGATTCAAGTTTAAATTTGAATTTAAAAAAACAAATTAGGAAAATTTTTATAAAAATATTTTTCAACAAAGAAAATATTTCTAGATATCTGTTATTTGAGATATACAAACTTTTAGATCATGCAAATTTATTAACTTATGCAGTAAAATTTTTTGGGATAAAGAAATTCTTCTTTTACAAAACTTATTTTCCTATTACAGATGCTATTCAAATTATTTCCAGGGAATTGGGTGTTTCAACTTCTGCCTTTCAATACACTGATATGAATTTTGCGACGCCTTTAATGATGTCTTCATCCGATAATTTTTTAATCTTTTCAGATTTGTATAAAGAAGTATTTAAAAAAAATAATATAGGGCCTAATAAATTTTTTTTAAATGGATATCCTCACGATTATTCTTCACATGATAATTCGTCGGATGTAAAAAAAATTAAAAATAATTTCAAAAAAAAGGGTGTTAATTTTACTATCTCTTTTTTTAATGAATCTGAGCAAATAGGAAAATGGTCTCACCATGACAAAAATTTTAATATTAAAATTTTGGAGTTTTTTTCAAAAATTATTCTTGAAAATAATAAAATTGGCCTTATTCTTAAGCCTCAAAAAAATAGACTTTCTTTAAAAAAATATAATAATAAATTCATTACCCAAGCACTAGAAACAGGAAGAATTTTAGAGCTAATAAAAAAATCATCAAGCAAACATTTTCATAATTTAAATTTAATATATCCAAGTATGGCGGCATCGGCCTCTGATATTTCCATTGGTATAGCTTTTGGAGGTACTGCTGCATTAGAAGCAGCACTTGCAGGGAACAGGACCATTCTTTTGAATCTCACTAAAGATTATTATCCCTGGTCAAATTTTATGGCAGAAGAAAATATTATATTTAATTCTCTAGAAACTTTAAAAATAGAGATTGATAAGATTTCAAATAGTGATTTCGAAACAAATTTTGGAGATTGGAATAGAATTATCGATAATTTCGACAATTTTAGAGATTCCAAAGGTCACGAAAGGATTCATTCTTTCATAAATACAGTAAAAAAATAAATTTCTTAATTATAAAAAAATTATTTAAAATACTTTTCACAATCCACAAACGTCTAAAGAAACTTATGAAAATATTTAACTTTAACTTGGCCTTTGAAAGGTAAACTTAATATAAAATTTTTTAATATTTAAAATGAATAAAAAATCTAAACTAAATACTGGCGATAAAATAGAAAAAGGTAGAGGAGGATGGGATTTTGATACTGGAGTTGCCAAAACATTTGATTCTCATGTAAAAAAATCTGTACCTCTCTATGAAGAGGGCCATCAAATCATTATTGATTCAAGTGACTATTTCATAAATAAGAATTCTAATGTTTATGATATAGGTTGCTCGACAGGCAAACTTATCCAAAAGCTAAGTAAATATCATGAGCATAAAGAGAATATAAATTTTTTTGGAATAGATTCTTCTCAAGAAATGATTACATCAGCAAAAAATAATGGTGTTGTAAATTCTAGATTCACCAAGGGAGATATAACAAAAGTAAAACTAAAACAAAATTCAATGACTGTTTTGTATTACACATTACAGTTTATTGATACAGCATATAGACAAGAAGTAGTAAACAAGATTTATAATTCATTAGAATGGGGAGGAGCCCTTTTCTTATTTGAAAAGGTACGTGCAGCTGACGCAAGATTTCAAGACATCACAACTACAACCTATGAGGAATACAAAGTAAGGAATAATTTTACTAATGATGAGATTATGTCAAAAAAAAGGTCTTTAGTAGGCATACTGGAACCTTTTAGTACTCAGGGAAATTTAGACATGCTTAAAAGAGCAGGATTTGTAGATATAAACTCTATTTTTAAATACATATGTTTTGAGGGCTTTCTTGCAATTAAATAATTTACTTGAAATTTCTCCGAAAGAAGACAAAAAAATTTTTGAAGAACTATCTAAAGACCTCAAAAGATATTTCGAGAATCATGCTGTAAAAGAAAATAGTTCAGATCTTTGGACAAAAAGGATGATAGATGCAAGGGATTTATTATTCAAGAATAACAATGTAAATAAAACTTTTTTTAGAAATTTCAGAAGTACTAGAAAAAGATTGATCGCAGATACTCCCAAGCCAAAAAATATAATAGAAAATTTTTTTTATAAACAAGACATACTGCAGGCGAGATATCAATTTAAAAAAATTCTTTCCGAAGAAGGATTTGATAAGCAAAAAATGTTTGAAACTATGAAGAAGTTCAAGTTTGATTTAGTTGGAAATCCTGGTTTTTTAGTTGACGATAATTTCATATACAGCGAAAGATATATACGTCATTGTTACTATATAAGTATTTTTGAGAACCATATTTGCCCAGAATTAAATGATGAAAATAATTATTACTTATTTGATATCGGTGGCGGGTATGGAATATTCGGTAACTTTATTCTGAAATTAAATAAAAATATCAAACCTATAGTGGTCGATTTACCAGAACAACTTTTTACAGCTTATTATTATTTTAAAAAAAATTACCCAGACTTAAAGATTAACCTCGTATCTGATTGTTTAAATAGTGGTGAAATAACCAAAGAATTTTTAGATAGCTATGATGTTTGTTTAGTTCCCGCTGAAAAGTTTAAAGATCTTAATATCGCTAAGAATATAATCATTTCAAACTTTAATTCATTTGGAGAATTGAGTAGAAAGATTTTCAAGGACTATCAAGATTCATTAGTTTTCCAAAATCTAGATTTTCTGTTTACTCATAATCGATTAGATTCTTTTCCTACCTATGAGGATGAAATATCTATTTTCGATTACAACCTTGATAAGTATCGTTCTATTTTTAAAGGGATTTCTCCTATCTTTGATTATGTCTTCCAAAAAAAAATTTTTTTTCTGACAAAAAAAGTACCCTTTGGATCTAGATGTTTTACATTTATAGGATCTACAAAAGATTAATCTTTAGAGTTTTTAATATATGAGGTGACTTTTATAATTGACTCCAAAAAATCTAAAAAATTTTGTTAAAAATTTGTTTAAAAAATGAATGCGATTAAAATTCTTTTTTAAAGGCTTGATAGATTTTAAGAACTTATTTAAAGCAGACTTTAACTCATCATCCATTAGTTCTATAGATTTTTCTAGTAAATCGAATCTTCTATATACCAAAAGGATTTTTAGGTAATTCAAAATATCCTCTAAAGACGAATCTTTATTAAGTACCTTTTCAGGAGATTTAAGAAATAAAGCATCAGCAAAAATATACTGTCCGATGTCTAAGTGTTCTTTCCTAAGCCATCTTCTTGTACCAACGAAGTCTATAAACTCTAAATCAAAATCTTCTAGAAATTTACAAACATCTCCAAATAAAGGTTGAGATTCATACATTTTGATAAATTCTACTTCAAGTTCCAAGCCAAGTGTTTTTTTAAGATTTTTTTTAGCTCCCTTTAAGACTTCTAGTTCTCCTCCCTGTATGTCAATTTTAATGAAGTGAGGATTATTAATTTGTAAATTATCTATTTTTTTTGCATTAAATACTGCGCTTCCCTCTATATCAAACCTATTAGGTATTGGAAATTTATCCAATAAATCTCTATTTGGTTTATAAAAAGAGGAAGTTAAGGGGTCCTTACAAAGAAATATTTCAATTTCTTTATCTTCAGACCAAAGAGCAGTTTGAAATATTTTAAAGGATTTAAACTCTTTGTTAGGTTTTAGTTTGTCAAAAGATCTCTTATCAGGTTCGAAGCCATAATAGTTTAAATCAAAGGAAAAAGCCTCCCATCTTTTTTCAATTCCTTCAGCAGCTCCTATATCCATCAAACATAATCCTGCATTCACTGGCAAAGAGTTGAGGGACTTCCTTATATGTTTTTTTTCATTAAATTCGAATATTTTTAAAAAAAATTTAGCCAACTTTAAATTTCTCTTATTCATATATCGTTCAAATTAAATTGCCTAAGGTGATTTATTTTTTGTTTTAAAAAAAAATGCCGTAGAATTATATCCTGATTTGCATAAATCTATACACTTCCTTATTTATTGATGAATGAAAAACAATTATTAAATCAAGTAAATCAAATTTTTAAAGAGGTTCTAGAAATTGAAGAGCTTTCCTTAAAGGGAAAAGAACATATCATTGATATTGATGGGTGGGATTCTTTGAATCATGTAAAAATAATATTAGGCATTGAATCAGAATTTAATATTCGTTTAAAAGCTTCTGAAGTTTTCGAAATCGAAATAATTGATGAATTAATTGAGGCAATTAAATCAAAAATTTAATCACTTCAAAAAATTTTAAAAACCAATGATTAATATATTTAAATCTTACTAAATATTTTTAAATTGAAAGTAGAATTTTCTCAAGAGCAGGCAGAGCTGTTCAAAAAAGCTTCTTTAGATAAAAATCCATTACATTTTGATAATAACTATGCGAAGAGGTCGCAATTTGGCAGTCCTGTAATGCATGGAGCAGCAGCGATGCTAAAAATTATAGGAATAATTTTTGGCACAAATTTTCCTTTAATAAAATATTTAAAAGTAGATTTCATAAGGCCTATCTATTTTAAGACTAACTATAATTTAATCTTTAAAAAAACAAAAAAATTCTATTCTTTTCATTTAAAAGAAGGAGATTTGATAGTTCTGAAGGGCAAGATTTCGGTCAATGAAGTATTTAAATTCTCATACAACGAAAGTAATTTTTTTAGAAAAGATCTTGAGTTTGAATCACAAAATGATATTTATAAAATCAATAGTAAGCAAAAAACATATTTAAAAAAATTGCTAAAAATTTTCAATTTGAGCTTTAATGAAAATAATTTAAAAATATATTCATTACTCCTTTGGTCAAGTTATTTTGTAGGTGTGAAGTTTCCTGGGAAACAAGCATTATTCACATCAATGGAATTTGTTATTTCAAATAACAAATCATTTGAGTTAGAAGAAATTAAAGGATACTTTGATTATCGCTTTAATTCTTCGCAAACTTTTTTTAAAGGAAATGGTTTTGAAGGGATATTGTCATCTTTAAAGAGACCAGAGCCTGAAGATATATCTTTTGAAGATATAAAAAAAACAGTTTCAAAATTACCAAGCTTTAAAAATAAAAATATTCTTATAACAGGTTCTAGCAGAGGATTGGGAAATATTTTAGCTAAATCTTTTTTATCAAAAGATGCAAAAGTATATTCGGTGTATAAATCTTATTCTCAAGGTGTAAAAGAACTTAAGTCGCTTAAAAATAAAAAGATTGTGAATATAAAAGCAGACTTGGAAAAAGAAAATGAAAGTAAAAAAATTTTAAAATTATTAGGTAAAGAAAGTCTAGATGTTTTTATTTGCAATGCATTTCCTTTAATAAAACATCAAACTTTTATAGAACAAAATATATCCTCTTTCGGTAAATTTATTGATTCTTCACTCTCTATGTCAATCTATCCAATTTTTTACTTGCTTAAAAAGATGAAAAAAGGGGGCACAATAGTTTTAGTATCATCAAATTGGATAACTGATGGAAAAGCTGGATTTTCTCATTATTTAACATCAAAAGGAGCTTTAGAAAATCTTTTTAAGTCATTGGCAAAAGAAAACAAAGATATAAATTTTCTTCTTTTTAGAGCTCCTAGAATGCTTACAGACCAGACTAATTTATCTATCAAAAAGGATAAATTACTCTCGACTAAAAATGTTTCAGCTCAAATATTAAAAGAAATTATAGTCTTTCCAAAAGACCAGAATTATATTGAAATATAGAGCATAACAATCAAGATATGAAAAGGAATCTCATAAAGCTAAGACCCCTAGAAGAAAAAGATTTAAGTACGGATTATCTAAGCTGGCTAAATGATCCAGAGGTAAATTCTTTTCTGGAAGTTAGATTCAATCCACCTAAAAATATCAGCAATCTAAAAAAATATTTAAAAGAGTTTGACAATAATTCTAAATACTTGTTTGGAATTTTTGATGTAAAAAAAGATAAGCATATCGGGAATATCACTTTGGATATAAATAAAAATCATGGCACCGGATATTTTGGATATGTTTTAGGAGATAAAAGCTTTTGGGGCACCTCAGCGATAACAGATGCTAAATTTTTACTGCTAGATTTTGCTTTTTTTAAAAAAAAATTAAGAAGAGTTTGGGGTTCTGCATATGATTCAAACCATGCTTCAATATTTAATTTTAAGCGGTTTGGATTTCAAAAAGAGGCTACTTTAAGAGATGCTTATTATGATAAAGATGAAATTGTTGATGGAATTTCATTTGGTATCAAGAAAGAAGAATGGGAAATACATAGAAAAAAATTTATTTGAAAGATATTTTCATTAAAATTAAATTTTAAAAAAAATGAATTTTTCTAAAACTATACTTTTCCTTGGCTATGACAAATCTGAAAACTCTCTTATGGAATTTTTAACTGAGAGAGGTCATGAAGTATTACACTCAAAAAAAAAAATAAATTCAATTGAGAATTTTGATTTAGTAGTTTCTTATGGATATAGATACATAATACCTAAAAAGGTTTTATCAAGTTCAACTCCCATAATAAATTTGCATATGAGTTTTTTACCTTTTAATAGAGGAGCTCATCCTAATTTTTGGTCACATTTTGACAATACTCCATCTGGAGTGACAATACATTTAATTGACGAAGGAATAGATACTGGAGATTGTCTTTTT
>MDTC01073016.1_pt1 | contig 21149 bp, 17 predicted proteins | sample 811181 | NCBI WGS metagenome assembly MDTC01 (sample SAMN05326644, study PRJNA326480) | marine metagenome | isolation source: seawater | place: Pacific Ocean: North | collected 2011 | reverse complement strand
TCCCTCCCCCCATCCCCCCCAGGAGGACCTCGTGTCCGCAATCACCCTCATCACCGCCATTGCGATGGCGCTGGTGGCGGGGAGCGCGGATGCGCCGCGACCGACCGAGCCGCAGGCGCAGCTCCCCGATGCCGTCATCGCACGCATCGACGCTGTCGCCCCGACCCTGCCGCACGGCGCGCCCGCCAACCCCGACACCCTGCGCACGCTCTTCGGACCGGGCACCGGCTTCGAGCTGGTCGCTGGACCCGCCATGGACGTCGAGCTCGTCGCCACGTGGGTGCGCGACGGCCGTCCCTACCGGGCGCTGCACTCCGTCCCGCTCACCCTGCGTCCCGGCCGGCGGGTGTCCATCGACCAGGCGCTCCCCCTGGAGCAGCTCGGCCTCGACCACACCTGGCGCGTCTCCCGCGCCCACGCCCTCGCCGAGTCCGACGGCCACACCGCATCCGTCAGCGCATCCGCCAGCTCCCCCGAGCGCTCCTGGCTCATGATCACCGCCGTCCCGGTCAACCTGCCCGAGCACCCGCCGACCATCGACTCGCTGGTCATCCAGTTCGAGCGGTAGCTGGAGCGGGTGTCCAGGGCTGACGCAGGTCGCGTGGCTTCAGGCAGGGGAGTGGCGGGGCGAGGTCTGGCGTGACGTCGCGCAGTTTCGAGCTGGGGAGTGGAGAGGCGTCCTCGCGTGACGTCGCGTCGCTTCGAGCGGGGGAGTGGAGAGGCGGGGTCTGGCGTGACGTCGCGTGGCTTCGGGCAGGGGAGTGGCGGGCCGGTCTCCAGTCTCCAGTCCCCAGTCTCCAGTCCCCCAACGACGGCAGCGGCGAGTTGCGTCGCGGGTGCGGACGGCAAGATGTGCAGCTCCGCGCAGGGCCTGTACGCCCCTGATGCAGTGCCGGACTGTCCAGCTTCGACGCACGCAGTCACGGTCTACATGGCGTGCACATCGTCGCCCGTGGCGCCGACCTGCACTCGGACTGGAGACTGGAGACTGGAGACTGGAGACCGAGCGGAGGCATCCCCTGCTCGTAGCTACGCGACGCCACTGGGACCTCCGCTCCGCCCCCGAGGCTACACATAGCCATCAGCTATCCCCCACCCTCGAACATTCCATGGGCGCAATGGCACCCCGCCGCCTACGCTCTCCATGTCCCGACCGGGTCGCCTGACGGCCTGACGAGGTCGGGTGAGGAGGCGCCATGACCATCGTGCTCGTGCTCGTCCTGGGCGTGCTGGGCGGGGTGATCACCACCGTGGCCGGGCTCGGCGGCGGGCTGGTGATGGTGGCGGTGCTGTCGGTCGTGCTCGATCCGGTGACCGCCCTGTCGGCGTCCGCCATGGGCCTCGTCATCGGCAACCTGCACCGGGTCTGGATGTACCGGACGAAGCTCGACTGGCGCTCGGCGCTGCCGGTCATCGTCGGGGCCGTGCCTGCCGCCATTGTCGCGGGTGTGCTGGTCGCCTGGCTGCCCGAGTGGCTGATCTTCTCGCTGATGCTGATGATGGGCAGCCTCGCGGTCGTGCGGACCTTCCGCAAGGAGCCGTTCCGCGTGCCCGGCTGGGCCGGCGCCCCGGTCGGGATTCTGCTCGGCACGGTCTCGGCGACCACCGGTGGGGGAGGCCTGGTCCTGGCTCCGTGGCTCATCGCCCGCGGGCTCGTCGACTCCGCCTACATCGGCACCGTCGGGGTGGTGGCCCTGTGCCTGCACTTCGCCCGCATCCTCGGCTACGGCTGGTCCGGCGGCGCGGCGGACGGCACCTGGCTCTACGGCCTGCTCTTCGCCTTGACCCTGCCGCTGGGCAACCTGCTCGGCGACGTGCTCCGCAAGGGCATGGACCTCGACCGCCAGCGCTACGTGCAGCTCGCCGTCATCGCAGTACTGCTGGTCGTCGCCGGCTACGGCTTCGTCCAGGACGTGTTCATCGGCGATGCGGCGACCGCGGTGGCCGGCCCCGTACGCTAGCTCGCCCCGCGCCTCGCGCTATGCTCCCGGCCTCGCTGCGGGTGGCCGCCTCCGGAAGTCGCTGGAGAGCCGGTCTGAGATCACACCGCAGAACCTGATCCGGTTCAGACCGGCGGAGGAAAGCGAGATGGAAGCTACCGATCCGTCCATCAACGGCGGCGTTGCCCGCAAGATCCTGGAGGGGCCGCTCGGCGTGCCCTTCCGCGAGGTCCCCCTCACCACCGGCGAGACCTTCCGCCTGTACGACACGTCCGGCCCGCAAGGCCACGATCCCACCGTCGGTCTGCCCGACAAGCGCGGTCCCTGGCAGGGCGCCCGCCTCGCCCGCGGGGAGTCCTGGTCGACCCAGCTCGAGGCCGCCCGCATGGGCCTCGTCACCGAGGAGATGGCCTTCATCGCCACCCGCGAGGGCTTCGACCCCGAGGTCGTGCGCGCGGAGGTCGCCGCCGGTCGCGCGGTCATCCCGGCCAACCGCCGCCATGTCGAGCTGGAGCCGATGATCATCGGCAAGGCCTTCGGGGTGAAGGTCAACGCCAACATCGGCAACTCCGCCGTGCACTCCTCGCTCGAGGAGGAGGTCGAGAAGCTGCGCTGGGCCGTGCAGTGGGGTGCGGACACCGTGATGGACCTGTCCACCGGCAAGCGCATCCGCGAGACCCGCGAGTGGATCCTGCGCAACAGCCCGGTGCCCATCGGCACGGTGCCCATCTACGAGTGCCTGGAGCGGGTGAAGGGCAAGGTCGAGGACCTCAACATGGACCTCTTCTGCGAGGTCGTCGAGGAGCAGGCCGAGCAGGGCGTCGACTACATGACCATCCACGCCGGCGTGCTCCTGCCCTACGTGCCGCTGACCGCCAGGCGCATCACCGGCATCGTCAGCCGCGGCGGCAGCATCATGGCAAAGTGGTGCTTGCACCACCACAAGGAGTCGTTCCTCTACACGGACTTCGAGCGCCTGTGCAAGCTGCTCCGCCGCTACGACATCACCTTCAGCCTCGGCGATGGCCTGCGCCCCGGCTGCATCGCCGACGCCAACGACGAGGCCCAGCTGTCCGAGCTCCGCACCCTGGGCGAGCTGACCACGGTCGCCTGGGAGCACGACGTGCAGACCATGATCGAGGGCCCCGGCCACGTGCCGCTGCACCTGGTCAAGGAGAACGTCGACCTGCAGCAGGAGATCTGCCACGAGGCGCCCTTCTACACCCTCGGGCCCCTCGTGATCGACGTCAGCCCCGGCTACGACCACATCGCCAGCTCCATCGGCGCGGCGCTCATCGCCCAGCACGGCTGCGCGATGCTCTGCTACGTCACGCCCAAGGAGCACCTGGGCCTGCCGGACAAGGACGACGTCAAGCAGGGCCTCATCGCCTACCGCATCGCTGCCCACGCGGCCGACGTCGCCAAGCAGCACCCCCGCGCCCAGGCCTGGGACGACGCGCTGTCCAAGGCGCGCTTCGAGTTCCGCTGGGAGGACCAGTTCAACCTGGCCCTCGACCCCGGGACCGCGCGCAGGTACCACGACGAGACCCTGCCCGCGCCCGCCGCCAAGACCGCGCACTTCTGCAGCATGTGCGGCCCGCGCTTCTGCTCGATGAAGATCACGCAGGAAGTAAGGGAGTACGCCCGTTCCCACGGCATGGGCGAGGAGGACGCGGTCCAGGCCGGCATGGCCGAGCAGTCGCGCGCGTTCAAGGCCGAGGGCGGCGCCATCTACGTGCCGGCGAACAAGTAGGAACCCAGGACGGACCGCCCTTGTCTCGGCTACCTTCATTGCCGGGACTCGGGAGGTCGCCATGGCTGGGTGGGAATTCAAGGTCGCGGGTGGCGGGACCGGGGTCGTGATCGGGCTCGGCACTGCGGCGGTCGTCGGGGGGCTCGTCCTGTACGCGACCAGCGGGCGCAAGCCGCACCCGACGCCCGAGCCGGTCGCCGCCCCGGTGTCGCACAAGGCGCCGGCGACCCAGCTGCCCAACGACCGCGGTCCGCTCCGTCCGGAGCTGCTCGCCGAGGCCGACGGCGCCGACCCGGTCTCGGGGGCTCCGGTGGACGCGCCGATCGGCACGCGGCTGGTGCCCAGGCCATCTGCAAGCGCGGCGTTGCACGCAGAAGATCCCGCGGCACAGCCGGAGGCGTTCGACCCCTTCGCCGGTCTGCCCCCCGCGGCCGCGGTGGCCGGGATCCCGCCGGTGAACAGCATCGCGGGCCAGGACTACGTCAGCGCGCGCTTCGACCCGGACGAAGGCGTCGACATCACCAGCGACGACGGCGTGCGCGTCCGCATCCGCCCGGGCACCCTGGTCGACGCCCACGGTCAGCCCGCCGAGGGCCCCGTCACCGTCAGCTTCACCTACATCCACGACAAGGAGCAGGTCGCGCGCATGCCGGTCCAGCTCCGCACCCGGCGCGGCCCGCGCCCGATGCTGCTCGAGAGCTTCGGCATGGTCGACCTGTCGCTCACCTCGCCGTCCGGCCTCGTCGATCTGTCCGAGCCCGCCGAGCTGTCCTTCCCGCTCGCCGGAGCCCCGACCTACGCTGACGGCGCCGAGGCCTCGCTCTACAAGATGAACGAGGTCTCCGACCGGTGGGATCGCGCTGGCACCGGCACCGTCCAGAACGGCCGCTTCGTCGCACAGGTGCGCTCCCGCGGCACCTGGAACTGCGACGAGCCCATCGACAACACCGGCTGCGTGGTCGGCCGCCTGGTCGCCGAGGAGCCCTTCGAGCTTCCTCGCGACACGCTGGTCACCATGGAGGGGGCCGAGCGGCTGTGGCGCGCCCAGAACGTGCCCGCCGCCGACGGCAACTTCTGCATCGAGGGCGCCCCCGCCTCGCCGGCGCACCTGGACGCTGTCACCCGCTACGGCAGCGACTGCTTCGAGACGGTCCGCGTCACCAAGGCCGAGGTCAGCGAGGCCGGGGCCAGCTGCGAGCTCGGCTACCACCGCTGCACGCCCGTCGAGATCCACGTGCGCAAGGCCGAGTGTGCCGGTCCCTTCGAGCCCATGAACCAGCGCGAGACCTTCGCCGCCTTCGACATCGCCGTGCCCGAGAGCGTGCAGGGCGTGCAGATCGTCTGTGGCCCGCTCTTCCGGGTCGGCCTGACCCCCGAGGACGGCCACGTGCACCACGCGCGGATCCCCACCGACCGCCGCTGCCACGCCGACCTCGACCTGGGCCACGTCGCGTACCGCATGGAGCGGGTCAACGGCGGACAGACCTGGACCTGCACCCAGCAGGGCAAGGACTTCTCCTGCGAGGGCCCGCCCAGGGGGCAGGTCGATCCGTCACTCCTCGCCAACCGCGAGGTCATCGAGATCCTGCCACCCGGCTCGCCGTACAGCTGGACCGGGGGCGAGTAGCGGGGGCGCGACCTCGAGACGCGCCCCGACCGCCTCAGCCGATGCGCGCCGCGTTGTTGGCTTCGAAGCCGAACTGATCGACGTTGCCGGCCCAGTCGGCGAACAGCTCGTTGCCGCCGCGGATCTTCCAGTCGCTGTCGATGGTCAGGCTGGAGCTGATGCCGCCGCGGGGGCGCAGGCGCATCATCAGGCGCAGGCGGATGGGCTCGTAGACCTCCATGAGGTCGTCGAACATCACGTTGGCCAGGCGCTCGTAGGAGACCAGGCTGGAGCGGAAGGCGTCCTTGTACTGCTTCAGGCTCTTCAGCTCGATGGTCCACTCACCCGGGTAGAAGGTGAGCAGGACCTCGCCGAAGTCGGGCTGGTTGGCCACGCCGAGGAAGGTCAGCTCGGGCATGTAGATCTTCTGCTCGTACGCCTCGGTGGTCGGGTTGGCGATGCGAGAGAGGACCTCCTTCTTGCTCCAGTGGCTGTTCGGCAGCAGCTTCTGCTCCTCGAGCAGGTCGTCGCGGCTCTGCTCGCGCTCGCGGCGCAGGGTGCCGAAGGCCTTGCGGCGCATGCTGGGGGGAAGCTGGCGGAGGCCGGCGAGGACCTCGTCGTAGAGGGCGTCTTTGTCGGACATCTGCGCTCCGGAGGACGTGGCGGGCTCGGTTGCCCGCGCGGGGAGGCGGGCCGGTATCGCGTCATCCGGATGGGCGCACTGCCACCACGCGCGGCACCGCCGCCCTACTCGCAGCCCGCGTTGTCGGACAGCGGCGTCGGCGAGGTGATGCAGAAGTCGTCGCCGCGATCATCGTCGACGCCCTGCCTGGAGAGCGCCGAGGCATCGTCGGGCACCGCGGGCGCCGAGCCGGTGAAGGACAAGCCCGCCGGCACCGCCTGGGTCGAGTCCCCCCAGCGCACGAAGTCGATCGGATTGCCGAACGCGTCCTCGATCGTCGCGAAGCCGCCCTCGGTGGCGGCCCAGTCGATGTTGTCGGCCGCGCGGTAGCGCGGCGGGCTGTCGACGCCGGAGTCGTCGTCGACCAGCACGTACGGCACACGGGAGGTCAGCATCGCGCCCTCGCCCAGGCGGTAGCTGCCCCCGTCGTAGATCAGCTTCCAACCGAGCAGATCCACGCTGGTGGCCGTGCCGAGGGTGAGCTCGGCGCTGTCCGGGATCCCCATCGTCAGCTCGTTGATCCACACGTCCCCGGGGGCACCCTCGTCCAGGCACGCCGCCTCGGGACGGCTCGGCGTGGGGCGGGCGAGACAGAAGTCCGCGGCACGGTCGGTGTCCTCGGGGGTGGTGCGGGCGAGCGTCGTGCCCTGCACCACCGGCGGGGGCAGGGCCTCGTCCTCGAGCCAGACGTCCGGGGCCTCCGCGCGCACGGTCGAGCCCCCCCAGCGCACGAAGTCGACCGGGTTCGACAGCGGGTCGCGCAGGCCCAGGGAGCCAGCCTCGTCGGGCTCCCAGTCGAGCGTGTCCAGGAGCGCGGAGAAGACCAGCTGGTCCGGACGATCGACGGCGGTCTCGTCTTCTGTGATCCACACCCGGGCGCCCGGCTCGAGCGCGTAGGCGGGCAGGGGATGGGCGGTGCCGCCGTTCTCCACCAGGTACCAGTTGGTCAGGTTCACCGCCGAGCTTCCCGTGTTCACCAGCTCGACAGCGTCGTTCGGGTCGTCGACGCTGACCTCCGCGATCAGCACGCCGGCCTCCCGACCGTCCTCCAGGCAGCCCGCGTGGGCCTCGCCCGGGGAGGGCGCGCCGACGCACCAGTCGGCGGCGGACTGGGTGTCCTGGTCGTCGATCCGGGTCAGCACGGCGTGGTAGTGCGGCAGGTCGAGTGCTGTCTCCTCCCGCCACTCGGTGCCGTTGGGCCAGACCGCGTCCGAGCCGCCCCAGCGGGCGAAGTCGATGCCCCGGTCCTGGTCGTCGACCAGCGCCACCGAGCCGCCGGTGTCGCCCACGTCGTTCGCCCAGTTGATGTTGCCGCCCAGGTGCAGCACGGTCGAGGTGTCCGTGCCCGAGTTCTCGCGCAACAGGACCCGCGCGCCGGCGGCAAGGGTGAAGTTCGGCAGGTCGAAGCTGCCATCCTGGCCCTGGTCCTCGTCGGTCCACAGCAGGCGGTAGCCGCCGAGGTTGATCGCTTCGTCGGTGTTGTTGTGCAGCTCGACCTGATCGCGCAGGCCGACGTCGATCTCGCTGATCCGCAGGCCGCGCACGCCGACGCCGGCGTTGTTCACCGTGAACTCGCCGGTGAGCACCTCGGCGGAGGTGTCCGTGCCGTCGTCGGCGATGAAGCGCAGCTGCACGGCGCGGTTGTCGTAGACGTCCAGCTGGGAGCGCCAGCGGAAGGTGTAGGCCGTGCCGGTCGCGGTCGTCGGCAGGCCCGCGACCACCGAGCCGGCGGTGGCCGGGCTCCAGGTGGCGCCGTCGCTCGACCAGTCGACCCGCAGGCTGACCAGATCCTCGTCCGCATCCGCGACCAGCAGGGCCACGTCGATCTCGCCGGCCGACGGGCTGGCCGGGGTCGTCGCCGACAGGGTGGGCGGCACGTTGGGCGCCTCGGTGTCGGTGTCGGTGTCGGTGTCGGTGTCGGTATCGGTGTCGGTGTCCGCAGTGTCGACGTCGGTGTCGGCATCATCGCAGGCGATCGCTGCGAGCAGCACGACGGGTAGCAGCCACGAGGCGCGCATGGGTTCTCCTCCCTGGTTGTGGTGCGGCTACCAACCCCGGGCTTGGGGCGCCATTCCCGGGCGTCTGCCTAGCCCTGCAGCGCCGCCCGCTTCTTCCGCTCGGCCAGCCACCACGCGATCGTCGCGGCCACCACGATGAGGATGACGGTCGTCGCCAGGCGCCAGCTGGCCTGCAGGCCGAAGCCCACCAGCACGACCACGGCGAGCAGGTAGGAGCCGGCGGCCAGCTGGCCGATCAGCGACGGGCGGGGCAGGTCCTTGTGGCGGAAGCGGATCCAGAACACCGCGAGTGCGGTCAGGCCCGAGAAGATCAGCAGCACGATGGCCGCGGACTCGACCAGCTCGCGCAGGCTCTGCACGTAGAGCAGGCCCAGCGCGAGGGCGCCCTGGAGCATCACCGAGCCGGTGGGCGGGCGGTTGGGGCGGCCGCGCAGCCAGCGGGGCAGCACGCCGTCCTCGGCCATCTCGGCGTAGACCCGCGGGCCGACCAGCGTCATGGCGGACAGGGCGCTCGCGAAGAGAACGACCGCGCAACCCGACATGATCATGCCGCCGACCGGGCCCAGCAGATCCTCGATGACCAGGTGGCCGAGGGTGACGGCGGACGCCTCGTCGGTGGTGACGATGGCGGCCTGCTCGGGGGTGAGGTTGGCGACGAAGACCCAGTTCACCGCGATGTAGAGCATGGCGACACCGGCGCAGCCGATGAGCATCGCCCGAGGCACGTCGCGCTGGGGCTGCCGGAACTCACCCGCGGCGTAGATCGCGGCGTTCCACCCGGAGAAGGTGAAGGCGACCCAGAACTGGTGCCGCAGGAAGGCCTCCCAGGGGAAGCCCCAGATCTCGGCGGTCGCGGTGGGCGGGGTCCAGGTGGGCCAGGCGGCCTGACCGAGGGAGAGCCCGATGACGACGAAGCCGAGCACCAAGGCGACCTTGGCGAGCACCAGCAGGTTCTGGGTGGCCTTGGACGCGCCCAGGTGGATGGCGTGCACGCCGGTGAGCGCGATGATGAGGGCGGCGCCGACGTGGCGGGGGTCGACCCACGGGATCAGCGTCTGCAGGAAGGCGCCCGCGGAGAAGGCGTCGACCGCGATGGAGGCGGCAAAGCCGACCAGCAGCGAGGCCCAGCCGGCGAGCACGCCGAGCCAGGGGTGCATCAGGTCGGACAGGTAGCGGTATTCCCCGCCGCTGCGGCCGATGATCCGGGCGATCTCGCCGTAGGTGCGGGCGCCCGCCAGGGCGAGTCCGGCGCCGACCACCCACGCGAGCAGCAGCCAGTACGGCGTGAGGTCCTGCGCCATGTAGCCGGCCGACAGGAACACCCCGGAGCCGACCATGTTCGCCACGACGATGCCCACGCCAGTGCGGAGCCCGAAGGCAGCGCGCCCCGTGGTCGGTCGGTCAGCATTGGCAACGGTGCGGCCGGGCATCGGGCGGGCCGCAGAGGCGGCGTCGGGAGGGGACACGGGGAAGGCCGTGGTTGTAGGGAGGCCGTCGGGGGGAAGTCGGCGCGTGGCGATGGTAGCCGCTCGCACCGATCCCGTCCAAGGCGCGGCTCTTCCATTCGCGCTACAATGCGGCTCTCTCCCCCGCGCTCCCGCGCTCCCTCCCCCCTGCGCCGTCCCGGTCTCTCCCCCTTCCGGTGTCGGTCTCATCGAGGTCGCTCGTCCGTTCTGCGGAACGAATCCGGGCGCCCGTCGAATGACCCCCTCCCTCCCCGCGTCCCCACTCCATGCTCCCTCTCTTGCTGCTGTTGCTGCTCGGATCCGGCGCTCGCGCCGACGAAGCGTCCGCCCTCGGGCAGGACGTCGCCGCGGTGGCCATGCGCTACCGGGATACCCAGCCGAAGCTGCGGATCAACGCCTGCAACGGGCTCGTGGAGGACATCCTGCGCGACGCGGGACTGGAGCTGCGCGGCGGGGTGAAGTCGCTCTACGCCCAGATGAAGGAGCGCGGCTGGGTGCATCGCCGCAAGCACCCGCTCCCTGGCGACATCGTCTTCTTCGACAAGACCTACGACTCCAACGGCAACGGCAGGCAGGACGATCTGCTCTCCCACGTCGCCGTCGTCATCAACGTCGACAGCGACGGCACCGTGCACATGGTGCACCGGGGCAGCAAGGGGATCCGGCCGCTCACCCTCAACCTGAACGAGCCCTCCGTCCGCCGGCGCGAGTCCGACGGCAAGGTGCTCAATTCCTGGCTTGGAAAGCCCGGATACGCGCAGGAGGGTCACAAGCTCGCCGGGGAGCTGTGGACCGCGTACGCCTCGCCCTCGTGGGGCAAGCAGGGGCGTCCGGCGGTCCTGGCGAGCGCGAACGTCGCTGCGGAGGCCAAGGTCGACGCCGTGGTCCGCACCCCGACCGTCCGCAGTCCGCGGCGGGATCGGGTGGAGCTGCCGCTCGCGCTGGACGACACGTCGTTCGAGCGCGCCTGGGACGGCAAGAAGCTCCGGGCGAAGCACCTGGATGGCATGTCCTGCCTGCAGCTGTGGTACCTGCGCAACACCGTCTTCGCGCGCCACGGCTATGACTTCCGCACGCCGTCGGCCCGCAGGGTCTTCGACGCACTGCCCGGCTACGAGGCCGATCCTCGGGTGACCGGCGAGCGCGCGACCCGCAAGCTGTCGAACCGGGACGAGGCCAACCTGGCCGAGATCCTCCGCCGCGAGGCGCGCTGCAGGTAGGTCCATTCCGCCGCTCTGCTTGAAGGATCGCGGAAAACGGGACACAGAGGCCTGGGCACGAGAGGAGTTTGGATGCGACGCCTGACCCTGGTGGCGGCGCTCGTCGCGCTGTGCGGCTGCACGCCCCCCCGGACCTCGATCGGAGTCGACGGCGACTTCGACAGCGGCGTCGACGTGGGACCGGACGCCTGCCGCGTGGACCTCGACGACGACCAGCTGCGCTTCGAAGAAGGCCCGACCGAGCTCCTCGGGCTGTCCAACCCCTGCGAGTTCACCCAGCAGGTGCGCATCACGCTCGACGACCCCGCCGCCGCCTTCGCCGTCTCCGTGGACGGCCAGCCGGTCGCCGAGGTGCTCGAGCTCGCCCCCGACGGCTTCGTCGAGCTCGAGGTCGCCCTGATCGCCCAGGATACCGGCACCTACGAGGGCCAGCTCCTGATCGAGGATCAGCTGCAGGACGCGGTCGTCGGCAGCGTCGAGCTCTTCGCGGAGGTGCAGCCATGAGGGCCGCCCTGCTCCTCGCCGTCGCCCTCACCGGGTGTGTGCAAGGAGACCGCGCGATCCTCATCACCGAGCCCGCCACCGGCATCGGCGAGCCCAACCCCTTCGCCGGCTGCATGACCATCGAGGCCGACCAGGTCTCGCTCGACTCGGCCACGCCCCAGGTGGTGGTCGACGTGCAGGACGTGTGCGGCATCAACTGGGAAGGCGGGATCACCCTCCAGATCGACGATCCGCTTGCCGCCTTCGTCATCACCCAGGGCGGCGAGGACCTGCAGGGCGTCTTCGCCGAGCCCGATCCCTACGGTGCCACCGCCCTCGAGGTCGGCCTCGCGATCCAGGAGCCAGGCGTCTACGAGGGCCAGCTCGCCCTGGTCTATGAGGGGCACACCCTCGACGCGGTGCAGCTCTACGCCGAGCTCGAGGTGGAGCAGTGAGGCTCGCGCTCCTCGGCGCCCTCGTGCTCGCCGGCTGCGGGGAGCGTGCGATCCTCGACGTCCCGCCCGAGACGGTGGGGATCCCCGAGCCCGACGGATGCACGCCCTCGGTGGACCCGGACCAGCTCACCCTGACCGTCGAGGCGCCGTCTGCCGACGTGGACGTGGCCAACGACTGCGAGCTGTCGTTCGAGATCGCCACCAGCCTGGATGATCCCGACGGCGCCTTCGGGCTCGACCCGCTGACGGAAGACCGGATCGGCCGTCAGTCGAGCCTGACGATCACCGTCCGGCGTGCCCTCGACACCGGCCCCAACGAGGGCCAGCTCCTGGTCGACTTCGTCGATGTCAACGGGGTCGAGCACAGCCGCGCGGTCGAGCTCTACGCGCCCTGACGGACCTTCGGGCCACCGCCGACTTCGCTCTACTCCGGCGGCCCCTCGCCGCGCTGCAGCCGCTCCATCGCCCGGTTTGCGCCCTCCATGACGCCGAGCCAGGTCGCACGCTGCTCGGGAAAACGAAGCTCCGCCGGGGACATCGCCTCGAGCTCCTCCCGGCTGACCCACCTCGCGGCGCTGGTCTCGACGCCGTCGGCCTGGGGCTGCTGGGGCGCGCCGGGCACGAAGCAGGCGTGGGCGACGAAGTGATTGGCGAGAACCGCGCACACCGGCGGGCCGACCGTGACCTCCACCCCCGCCTCCTCGCGTGTCTCGCGCTTCGCGGCGTCCGAACTGGACTCTCCGTCCTTCATCCGCCCGGCCGGGATGGTCCAGCCGGCGCTGTCGCGCACCATCAAGAGCCTGCCGTCCTCGATGGCCAGGCAGCCGGCGGCCTGCGGGGCCGTGACCTGAGTGCCCGGAGGCTCGCAGGGCCTGGGGCCCGACGCGAAGCAGGCGGTGAGGGCGAGGAGCGGGAGGATGCGCATGGCCACGGCGTAGCGCGTCACTGGGTCTGCTTCAGCACAAGGCGGACCTCGGCGACCCCGTCGACCCGGACCTGCTGCCGCGCCGCCTGGTAGCCCTCCGCCGACGCCGTCACCGTCACCGTCCCCGGCGCGGCCAGCAGGCGATCGTGCCGCCCGTCGCCCGCTCGGCTCGTCCACACCTCGCCCGCGTTCAGCACCTCCGTGTCCACGTCGATCCGCGCCACCACGGGCTTGCCGGCCTCGTCCACCGCGTGCACCGTCAGCCTTGGCCCGTCCAGCACCCGGTCGAGCAGGGCGGGGATCACCGGCCGCAGCGCCGCGACCGTCGCCAGGCGGATCGGGCGCTCCTCCGGGTTGTGGTGGCTGCCCTCGACGATGAAGGCCGTGGTCCCGAAGCTGTGGCGCAGCCAGTCCTGGTCGGTGCCGTCGACCGGGTAGATCTGTTTGCGCACCCGCAGGGCCTTGCCGTTGGGCTGCTCGGGGGTCACCGCGGCGATGCCCTCCGCGATGGCCCAGGGCGCGTTCGGCGTGGGCTGCTCCACCCCGTCGAGGGTGTAGGGCACGAGGATCATCGACGCGTTCGTGTGGAACGAGAGCGCGGCCGCGAAGTGGCGCTGGCGGGCGAGCTGGGCGATCGCCTGGCTCTCGGGCTCGGACAGCGGCTCGGGACCCCGGTAGTACGCCGAGTTCGGAAAGGAGCGGGAGGCGCCCTCGTCCCGGCCGAAGCCGAAGGGGAAGTTGCGGTTCAGGTCGACCCCGCCCCAGGCGGCGTTCCCGCCGCTGGCCCAGGTCTGCCGCCCGTTCTTGCGACCCCCGAAGCGCGTCACCGTGTGCACGTGGTGGTTGCCGTCGGGGTTGACCAGCGGCACGACCCAGAGGTCGAGCCCGTCCACCTGCCGAGTCGCCGCCGGGTCGCTGCCGTGCCCCTTCAGCAGGCGCTCCGCCGCGTCCAGCGCGTACTCGGTCGACGCGAGCTCCGAGCCGTGCATGGCGCCCGTGATCAGCACCGCGGGCTCGTCCTCGTCCTTGTCGGGGTGGTCGCTGATCCGCAGGGCCCAGACCGGGCGCTTGCCGTGGGACACCGTCAAGAGCGTCTTGCGCGCGATGTCCGGCCGCTTGGCCACCCACGCGTCGAGCACCTGCTCGACCATGTCCGGGTCCTTGAACGAGGCGGTGAGCACCGGCCAGCCGTCGTCGAGCGGCACCTTGCGCGCGGCCGAGCGCACGTCGGGATCGACCGCCCAGTAGGGCACCAGCTGGCGCTCCTCGAAGGTCAGGCCACCCGCCCGCAGGGGGCCCACCTGCTCGGCCGGGACGACCACGCCGTGCAGGCCACGATCGTCGTAGGGCCAGACCCCGAGGTCTGCGTGCCCGCGCGCAGTCGCCCGGGTGGCCTCCTCGCCAGACATCAGGAGGAAGCGGCGTTCTCCGATGGGGGCGTTCGCGTCGCCGGCCACGATCCCGCGGTCTTCCGGGTCTGCCGGGCTCGCCTCCAGGCGCAGGACCCTGCTCACGCGATCGTCCTGCATGCGCACGCCGGCGCCGCCGGTGCCGGAGCCGGGGTCGCGCACGGTGAGGGTGACCAGCACCGCGCCGCTCGTGGGGTCCAAGACGCGCCCGGTCAGGGTCTCACCCTCGGCGATGACCTCGACCCGCACGGTGCGTCCGCCCAGCCTGGAGCCGGCCCACGCGCGGGCTCCCAGGGGCAGGGTGACCCCGTCGTCCCAGCGGTCGAAGCGCACGTACTTCTCGCGGACGGTCAGCCCGACCCCGGACGTGCCCTCGAAGCCGCTGGAGACGGGCGAGGTGCGCCGGTGCACCCGGGTGAGCACGGTGACGTAGGGCTTGTCGGCCAGGTCGACCGTCGCCGCGACCGTGCCGTCGTAGAACACCGGCGCGTCGAAGGCGACCAGATCCATGTGCCCGGGCGCGGGGTCCACCAGGTGCACCCCGCCATCTCCCCACGAGCCGCGGATCTGGGCGGGCGCGGCGATCCGCCCGTCGGCGATCAGCGACACCGGTCCCGCGGCGAGCGCCGTCGCGCCCACCAGCAGTCCCAGCACGAGCTTGCGAGCATGCACGGTCGTTGAACCCGCTCACTCGCGGTGAGCGTCCTCCCAGGTGCCGTCCAGACCGGACAGGGTGAGGTCGATGTCGTCGGTGGCGCGGTAGGGCCGGACCACCTGCCACAGCCAGGCGTAGCCGTCCTTCGTCAGGCGCTCCTGGGCCTCGGGACCGTCCTGCACGTTGAAGTGCCAGTGCCCGGTCTGACCGAACTCGTTGGTCCACCCGAGGGCCTGCAGCACGATGGAGTCCTCGTCCATCGGGAAGCTGGCGACGTTGCGCTTGTACTCGGGCGTCATGGCGCCGCCCCAGGCATTCGGGGCGTTCGACGTGTAGTAGATCCGCATGGGCACGTTCAGCTCGTGCAGGGCCTTGCCGACGCCCATCATGGCGTTCGGCCCCAGCATGTCGCCCTTCAGGGTGCGGATGCGCCCCTTCTGCCACAGGTCGCGCACGTAGTCGTAGTGGGCCTTGTCGCGGAGCCAGCTGGTCTGGCCGGACTCGCTCGGTGCCCGGGTGCGCTTGTAGTGGTTGTACATGATGTTGTTCAGCGAGCGCAGGGTCCGCTGGTAGGTCGACGCCATGGGGTCGCCGTCCCACTCCTTCGCGATGATCTCGAGCGAAGCTTCACGATTGGCCGGGTTCCACCGCTCGACGAAGCCGTCGGGCGTGTCCTCGTGCTTGATGAAGGCCTGGTTGACCCGGTGGATGTGCACGACGATGGCGTCGTAGTCGAGCAGAAAGACCAGCTCCGACCGCGCGATGGCGGCGAAGGTGTAGTTCTGGTCGGAGCCGACGCCGAGGATCGCCCCACCCCGGTTCTTGATGTAGGGGTAGGTGATGAAGCCCCGATCCTCGTTCGGGTAGATGTAGTGCGTCGGATCCTTGCAATCGACGCGGCTGCTCCCCCGGCGACCGTCGTCGCACTCGGGGATCTCGTCGATGCGATCCTCCTCGATGGCGTCGAGCACGGCGAGGTGCTCGGCAGACAGCGCCCCGGGGGCTGCGGGGGCGGGCGGCGTCTGCTGGACCCACACCGGCGGGAAGGTGTGCAGGATGGCCTCGTCCGAGACGCAGCGCACGCCAAGACCGGCGGTGGAGCGGTTCTTTCGGATGATGTCGCGCCAGGCGGGCTTCATCTTGTCCGCCCCGTCGGCGGTGCTGCCGCCCTTGATGACCCGGGTCAGCCGGCCCTTGCAGTAGGGCGCCTCGTCGCAGAAGCCGAGCGGGTCCCAGCCGGCGCAGGCGTCGCCGCAGGTCTCGTTGCCGATCTTCGGGTAGCTGGCGGTCGCCTCGCTGGCGTTGCCGAGCACGTTGACCAGCCCCCACCCGTTGGGCGTGCCGTCGGTGACGGCGCGGGTGCTGCCGCCGCAGCCGGCGTGGTTGGCCACGTCGCAGGTCAGCTCGGAGGCCTCGCCGGGGGGTCGGGCCATGCGCTCCCACTCCCACTGGCTCGGCAGGCGCTTGCCCTGGTGGGTGCAGTAGAAGCGGGCCTCGACGAAGGACAGCCCGGTCATCGGCTGGTCGTCCTTGGCCTCGGTCTTCACCGCGGGGCAGGCGCCGTCGGCGACGCAGGCCTTGTAGGCGCCGACGCTCGCTTCCTCGATGTCGGCGTAGAAGGTCGACTCGCTGACGAGGGTGGGGCCGTCGCCGGCGAAGCTGGACGTGTCGCCCACGGCGGTGGCGCCGCCGGGGATGCAGACCATGCCCGGAGGTGGGTCGAGGCAGGGGTCGACCTTGCTGTCGAAGCTGACCGGGACCTTGACCTTGCGGGCGAAGTCGACGAGCCAGGCGACGTCGGCGCCGGGGGGAGGGGAGACCGCGACCGGCTTCTTGCCGATCGCGATGGAGCCCGCGACCGAGGCCGGGTTGCAGACGGTCGCGCCCGGGTTCGGGCAGCCGGGAACGGGCTTTCGAGGCGCATCTCCATCGTAGAGCGTCCAGCCGGGTCCGGGTCCGGGACGGGCGGTGAGGGCGGGCGCCTCGGCCGGCGTGGCGATCGCGATGCCGTGGGGGCGATCGAGCTTGCCGTCCTGGGCGGCGAGGGTGACCAGCGTGACGCCGTCCCCCTTGCCCAGCGACCAGACGATGCGCTGCAGGTCGGCCGCGGCCAGGTCCTTCGGCGCCGCGATGACGACCGCGGTCAGGTCCTTGCCCGCGTCGACCAGGTCCTGCGCCTGCCGGCCGCCCGGACCGAACGGGGGTGCGGTGCGCACGGCCTCGAGCGGGACCGAGGTCTTGCCGATCTGCACGGCGTCCGCGGTGACGACGACCGTGACCTCGCCGGGGTCGACCGGACTGGCCTCCTCGACCACCGGTACGTCCACCGCGGGCGGCGCCAGGCTGGTGTCGCCGAGGATCCGCTGGCCGACCTTGACCGCGGTGGCCTGGTCGACCTTGTCCTGGGCGATCAGGCTGCGGGTGACGGCCAGCGCCAGGGCGGGGCGACCGTCGGCGGCGACGAAGGCGGCCTCGTCGGTCAGGCCGGTGCCTGCGACATCACAGGCCTCGAAGGTGGCCTTTCGGTTGGCGATCCGCGGGGCTGCGTCGAGGGAGGCAGCGTCGACCCCACCCGGGCAGGCGGCGCTCCAGGCGGCGTCGGGGGCGGCTGCGTCGGGGGCGGCGAGCCAGCCGGCGAGTGCATCGTCCTGCTTGCAGGCCCCGGCGACCAGCGCGGCGGTCGCGTCGGGAGAGGGGTCGGCCATGCCGGCGAGCGAGGCCTCGAGGCCCTCGGTCGAGCAGGTCGCGGCGCAGCCGTGCAGCAGGGGCAGGGCGGCGGCGAGGGCGAGGGGCAAGGCGAGCAGGCCCAGGCTGCGGAGGGACGATGGGCGCAGCAACAGGGACGCGGCGGCGGGCGCCGTGGAGTCGATCGGTCGCACAAGGGCTCCAGGAGGGGCGAGCGGAAGGAGTGCGGTGGAGGGGGAGGGACGGTCAGCCTAGCACTTCACGGGGTCGGCGGCGGGCACGGGCCGGTGATCCATCCCGCTCCTTCCTTCGTAGGTCGCGCTGGAGGGCCCCATGTGGCTACGCTGCGTGCTCGTGACCACCCCATCCGACGATCGTCGCACCGAGCTCCTCCTGGCGCTGGCCCAGGGGGACAAGCAGGCGTTCGCCGAGCTCTTCTCGGACATGGCGCCCCGCCTGCGCGGCTTCTTCCGCAGCTCGGGCTTCCAGGAGGAGGCCGACGAGCTGACTCAGGAGACCATGCTCCGGGTCTGGCGGGGGGCCAGCAGCTACGATCGCGGCAAGGGCGCGCCCACCACCTGGATCTTCACCATCGCCCGCAACCTGCGCATCGATCGTCGGCGCAAGCGGCGGGTGGCGGTGGTCGACGACGATCCCGCCAAGGTTGCCGATCCCGAGGAGGCGCCCGACGCACGGGTGGATCGCGCCCGCCAGGCGGAGGACCTGCGCGACGCCATCCGCCAGCTGCCCGACGCCCAGGCCGACGCGGTCCGGGCGGTGTACTTCGAGCACCAGAGCGCCCGCGCCTTCGCCGAGAGCAGCGGCGTGGCCGAGGGCACCGTCAAGAGCCGCCTGCGTCTCGCCCTGCGAGCCCTGCGCGGCCACCTCGACCCCGAGGGGGCGACATGACCACCCACCACCTGCCCGAGCCCCTGCTGGTCGCCTACGCCGCAGGCGGCACCTCGGAGGCCGAGGACGTGCTCGTCGGCAGCCACCTCACCCTGTGCCCCGCCTGCCGGGCCCGCCTCGCCGAGCTCGAGGACGTCGGCGGTGCGGTGCTGGACGAGGCACCCGCCGTGCACGAGGGCATGGACGCCCTGCTGGCCGGAGCGCTCGCCGCCCTGGACGCGCCCGCGGTGGAGCCGGTCGACGAGCCCGTCGTGGTCGATCCCGACGGCGTGTTCCCGGCCCCCCTCGCCGCGGTCGTCGGCCCGGCCAGCGCCCTGTCCTGGCAGTGGGTCTTCCCCGGCGTCGAGCGCGTCGAGATCGACGCCATCGATCCCCACGGCATGCCGCTGCGCCTGTTCCGGCTCAAGCCGGGCATGCGCGTGCCCGACCACGCCCACGAGGGTCGCGAGGTGTCCCTGGTCCTGACCGGCGGGTTCACCGACGACGACGGCCACTACCTGCGCGGCGACGTGTGCGATCGCGGCAGCGACGGCGTGCACCGCCAGCACATCGACGAGGGTGAGCCCTGCATCGTGCTGGTCCTCGCCGACAACCCGCTCGTCGCCAAGACCCTGCGCGGGCGCCTGTCGCGGCTGTTCCACACGTTGTAGGCGACCGGGGTCAGGACGAGAGATGTGACATCTCGGTCGTCGATGGGGCTGACAGCGACGCGATCGACGTCCGGCGAGGCCCTCGGCCGGACCCCCGGATCCCGGACCCCGGACCCCGGACCCCGGACCCCGGACCCCGGACCCCGGACCGACCCCTCTCGTCCTGACCCCGCCGCACTGGGCTGTGGTCACCGACCCCCACCCCAACACCATCATCGACGACCCGGATGCAACCTCTCACGTCCTGACCCCCGGATCTTTGCCCCCCGAGTGATCCACCCCCATCCCGCTCCCGTACCCCCCGCCGACCGCGTGCTGCGGTCCGAAGAACGAGGAGCACCCCATGAGATGGCTTGCACTGGCCCTTCTGCTCGGCACCCCCGCGCTCGCCGCGGACCACGCCGAGGCCCCCGGCGCCGCCGCGGATCCGGCCGCCGACATCGCCGACTTCTATGCCTGGTCCCAGTCCGATCGCTTCGTCGCGATCGTGACCTTCGCCCCACTCACCGCGGCCGGCGGCGACGCCACCTGGGACGCCGACGTGCTCTACACCGTGCACGTCGACCGCGACGCCGACAACGTGCCCGACGTCTCCATGCACTTCCGCTTCGGCCAGGACGGCAACGGGAACTGGGGCGTGCAGGCGACCGACCTGCCCGGCAGTGTCGCCACCGTCGAGGGCGCGGTCGAGACCCCGCTCGAGGACGGCGGCGTGAAGCTGTGGGCCGGCCTCGCCGACGACCCCTTCTTCTTCGACATCGCCGGCTTCCAGGAGACGCTGGCGACCGGCACCGTCTCCTTCGACAGCAGCCGCGACAGCCTCGCCGGCACCAACGTCACCGCCATCGTCATCGAGCTGCCCGTCGCCGACGTGCTCGGCTCGGGAACGACCCTGTCCACCTGGTCCACCACCGCCCGCAAGTAGGAGCCCCCATGCGACGCATCTTCCCCTGCCTCGTGCTCGGCGCGGCCCTGCTCGTGACCGGCTGCGACGACGACCCCACCGACCCCACCGACTCCACCGACGTGACCGACAGCACGGACAGCACGGACAACACCGACGACACCGACGTGGACGACGGCTTCGTGTTCGCGACCGACGCCCCGTCCGCCTACACCCGGGTCGACCGCGCCGGCATGCCCGCGATCAACACCGCCGTGATCACCAGCAAGGACGCCTACAACCAGGCCGATCCCGCCGACGACGCCAACGGCGACTTCGTCGACGAGATCGTCGCCAGCGTCACCGCCCTGCACGGCGCGCTGGACGACGACCTCGCCGGCCTCGGGCTGACCCCGTGCGCGGTGTCGGACTGCGTCAGCCAGGCCGCCCCGCTGGTCGTGCCCGACACCCTGAAGATCGACCCCGCGGGTCAGGCCGGCTTCCCCAACGGTCGCCTGCCCGCCGACCCGGTCATCGACGTGACCCTCGCGGTGGTGCTGCTCGACCTGTCCGTGCACGGTGCCGACCTGCTCGCCACCGTGCCGCTCAACCCGCCCGCCAACGACCTCGCCTTCCCGAGCGCGTTCCCCTACCTCGCCGACCCCCACTGATCGGAGCGGCGCCCCGCACCGCGCGGGGCGCCCCCTGGAGGCCCCATGTTCCGCCTGCTCTGGCCGATCGTCCTGCTGGTCGCGTGCGCCGCGCCGACCGCCGACCTCACCCTCGCCCCCGACGTCGACGGCTTCTCCGCCGCCCTTCACCGCGTCGACCACGACCTCGCCGCTACCGCCGCCCTCGACGCGACCGACTGGACCGTGCAGGGGCGCCTCGCCGGCCTGCACCTGCAGCGCGCCCGCCTCGCCGGGGGCTACGCCGACTACGACCACGCCCTGCTCGCCCTCGACCGCGCCTACGCCCAGGCCGCACCGGGCGCTGGACCCCACCAGACCCACGCCCGGGTGCTCGCCAGCCTCCACCGCCTCCCCGAGGCCATCGACGCCGTCGACCGCGCCCGCGATCGCATCCTCATCGACGACGTCACCACCGCCGAGCTCGACCTGCTCCGCGCCGAGCTCGCCTGGCAGCAGGGCGACTACCCCACCGCCCTGGATGCCTCCGCCGAACTGGAGCTTCGCCGACCCACCTGGCGCACCGCGAGCACCGGCGCCCACCATGCCTGGCACACCCTGCAGGACGCCGAGGCCGAGCGCGCCTGGGACCTCGCCGAGCAGCGCCTGGTCGGCGAGCAGCGCGTCGCCCGGGCCTGGCTGCATCTCCAGCGCGGCCTGCTCGACCTGGACCGCGGTCGCCCCGACGAGGCGCTCCACCACTACCTCGACGCCGACGCCG
>MDTC01206534.1_pt1 | contig 21152 bp, 20 predicted proteins | sample 811181 | NCBI WGS metagenome assembly MDTC01 (sample SAMN05326644, study PRJNA326480) | marine metagenome | isolation source: seawater | place: Pacific Ocean: North | collected 2011 | reverse complement strand
TGATAGTATATGAGCAACTAATAAATTGGCTAAGTGGCAGAGTGGTAATGCAGCGGCCTGCAAAGCCGTCAACGCCGGTTCGATTCCGACCTTAGCCTAAACTGTATTTTTTATGAGTTCATACGATAAAATAATCAAAGAACATTACGATAGTGTTGCGAAAGCTGATAAAGACTCTGCCTCAAGCACAATGTCAAATAATTTTATTAGACAATCTGAAACTGATTTCATTGTAAATCAAATTCATCTTTACTTGAGTAAACATAAGTTAGTTGATAATGATATTTCCTTCATTGATATTGGCTGTGGAAATGGCTACACGCTTGATGAGCTGTCATCTAGTTTTAAATTTGACTTTCATGGCATAGAATTGACAGAATCACTCCGTAAAATAGCAAACGATAGGTTAGGAAATCAAGGCATTAGAGTTAGTAGAGGAGATATAAGGAGAAGCGATGACCTACCTCAGAAGAAATTTCAAATCTTGCTCTGTCAACGCGTACTAATCAATCTTCTTGATAAAAATGATCAAGAAGAAGCACTAAATAATTTGATCTCTTTGGTTAAAAAAGGCGGCTTATTAATATTCATAGAGTGTTTTAATGAATCTTTAGACAATCTAAATAAAATAAGAGAGAGTTTCCTATTAGATCCCATGAAACCCTCACATCATAATCTCTATTTGGCAAATGATATCTTAAACAATGAAAGATTAGCAATATTCAACGATACACAAAAAAACTTTCTATCTATGCATTATTTTGTATCAAGAGTTCTTCACCCCTTATACCTCAATTATAATAATTTACCTTTTGAAAGAAACTCTGAATTTGTAAATAAACTTACAAAATCCCTCCCAGTAAATATAGGAGAATATAGTCCACTGAAATTTCTCTCATTCACTAAATGTTGATCAATAAATCAACATAAATCATTTAAAAATAAATAATCTCTATGACATAAATAACTCTAGATTATTGTATATATGGAACGATAGGCATATCACCACAATTTTGAGTATGAAAGAATCTATTGATATGGTACTCTCAACTATATTTAGATTTGTCTGCACTAAGACAGCCCGGGTGGCGGAATTGGTAGACGCAAGGGACTTAAAATCCCTCGAGAGCAATCTCGTGCCGGTTCGACTCCGGCCCTGGGCATAAAATTATATAAAGATACTATGCATAACAACCTCAATGACTTTGTAGATGACATCGATAAACTTGTAAGAAGAGAAGGTATTAGTCATCAGGTTCATGAGCCATGCATCCCTCGATCTACATCAAAACATTTAATTCAATGTACTAAATCAACATATTTGTCGACCGAAGGAGACTTTCTTAACAGGTTTGAACAAAAGCTTCAAAAACTTACAGGTTCTAACAAAATTATCCTTACAAATACCGGAACATCTGCACTCCAAGTTGCATTAAATATTATTAATGTTAATAAAAAAGAAGTATTAGTACCCTCAATGACATTTGTAGCTTCTACTAACGCTATAATCTATAATAATGGTGTACCGCATTTTATAGATTGTCAAAAAGATAAAATTAGCATAGATCATGATGCGTTAGATACGTATTTAAATACAATTACGCATATAAAAAATAACAAATGTTTTAATGCAAAGACTGGTAGGGAAATAGTTGGGCTAATTTTAGTTCATGGATATGGTTATCCAGCTAACCTTGATTCAATTAAAAAACTATGCAGTAAATATCGTTTACAGATCATTGAAGATGCTGCAGCATGTCTCGGCTCATACTACAAAGGTAATCATTTAGGTACCATGGGAAGAATGGGTATTATAAGCTTTAATGGAAATAAAATTATTACTACTGGTATGGGAGGTGCATTGATATGTAAAAGATCATCAGATTATCGAATAGCTAAACATCTAGTTTCTACTGCAAAAGTATCACCGTCATATAAGTACATTCATGATAAAATCGGATATAATTTCCGCATGGCTAACATTAACGCAGCCTCTGGATATGGTCAATTGCTCAATATTAAAAAAATACTTCATAAAAAGGTCCAGCTACATAAAATGTATCAAAAATTAGTTTCTAACTATGATTTTTGCGACCTCCTTGAATCTATGCCTAAAGAGAAACCAAATTATTGGATAAACAATATTGTCATATCTTCTAAAAATAAAAACTTTAAAAATAATTTATTGAAAAAACTTCATTCTAGAGGCATCTATGCGAGGGAAATATGGACACCTCAACACTTACTTGCAATGTTTAAAAAATATCCAAGAATGAAATTAACGAATTCTGTAGATATGTGGAAAAGAACTATAAGTCTACCAAGTAGTGTTAAACTATGATTAAGAAAAAGACAGTTTGTGTAGTTACATCTAGTAGAGCTGATTATTCTCATTTGTATCCACTTATGTTAAGACTAAAAGAATCGAAAAAGATACAACTTAAGGTAGTTGCTACTGGAATGCACCTCCTAAAAGAATATGGTGAAACATATAAATTAATAGAAAAAGATAAATTTAAAATTAACTTACGTATTAATTCAAAACAAAAAGATACGAAAGCATCAAGTATATTGAATGGAATTTCAAATCAAATTAAACAATGCTCTAGTTTTATTAAGTTGAAACCTAGTGCTGTTGTATTACTTGGGGATAGGTATGATATTTTTCCGTTCGCTATAATCTGCCACTTATATAGAATCCCGATAATTCATCTTCATGGCGGAGAAACTACGTCTGGATCGATAGATGATCAAATAAGAGATTCAATTTCTTTATTTTCAAGTATACATTTTGTCGCTCATAAGATTTTTTTAGATAAACTTCTTAGACTTGGTATAAAAAAAAATAGAATATTTAATTATGGAACAATTGGTCTAGAATCTATTAGGAAAATCAAAAAGATCAGTAAAAGTGATGTTCTTGCACAAATAGGAATGAATTCATTCTCTAATTATATTCTAGTCTGCGTTCATCCTGAGACAACAACGAAGAATAACAAATCGACAATTATTAGTATTTTAGATTCCTTGAAAGAATTTAGAGATTATGGAATTATCTTCACTGGAGTAAATTCAGATACGGAATCATCATTTATTAGACACTCTATCTTAAAATTTGTTGAAAAAAACTCTAGATGTAATTATATTGAATCAGCAGGTAGAGAGATATATGTAAATCTTCTTAGAAGTGCTTCACTAATACTCGGTAATTCATCATCAGGAGTTATTGAAGCACCTTATCTAAATACACCAACAGTAAATGTAGGAGAGAGGCAGAATGGTAGACCAATGGCCTCATCAATTATTACAGTAAAAGCTAATAAAACTGAAATTATTAAATCTATTAAAAAATCTTTATCAAGTAAATCAGCTAAAAAATATAAGAATATTTACTATAGTATAAATAAATCGTCAGAGAGAATGATTAAGAAAATTGAGGAATTATTGACTAATTAAGATAGAATAAATGATAGATATAAACCAAAGGATAATCATACTAAAGTAATAAGTTTCAACTAGTAGCTCATGAAAAACATTAGATTTATTATCATAATGACTTTATTTTTTGCAGGATGCGCAAAAGGCGTAATACCGATGCCAGATATGGTCTATCCAGAACGTAACTCGACCGTTCTATCTGAAGAATCATATGGCACCTATCCTGATGACTATAAATCAATCCTTAAAGATTATCTTATGAAAAAATTACCTTATCCCGAAGATGCAAGAGTAGAATTTGTTAATAAACCTGGCCGCCTCTCAATCAATCAGCTTGGTAATACTTATACTGGATATCGTGTATGCCTTTCGATAAATGCTCGTAACAAAAAAAATGTTTTTACTGGTTATAAAACACATCTATTTATAATAGAAAATAGTGATGTATCGCTTCATTTATATGATAGTGGTTTACTCAAAATCCCTTTTGAATTATGTGTTGAAGTTGATGATACAAAATCAATTCTTATTGATGATATAGATTCAAAATCGACAATAGATACAATGGATGAAGAGATTATACGTGATATACCAGATTCTAGTTATATACAAAATGATGTGTTCTTATCATGTAATATTGATGATGTAGAGAGAACTTTTGTTTTTAATGAGAAAGAAAAACTATTTTATGAGGCACAAGGCTTTGATAAATTTAGCTACGATGTAAAATTTTCCAATACTCATATTCTTGCATCGAATGAAAACCGTGACGAAATATTAATTAATAGAGTTTCCGGAACTACAACATTTAGCAAAGGCAATTTAGTTGAAGAGGGAATATGTCTATTACTAGATAAAACTAAATTTTAGAAGATGAACTTGAATCTTTCTTATATAAAGTCTATTATCTAACAATGAAAAGCGATATCGAAATAGCACAAGCAGCAAAGTTAGAAAAAATATCAACTATTGCTAAAAAATTAGGCATTCCTGATGAATCGCTTGATCCGTATGGTCACTATAAAGCAAAAATATCAATGGAATTCCTCAAATCTCTCGAATCTAAAGAAGATGGTAAACTTATTTTGGTGACAGCAATAAGCCCAACACCTGCTGGCGAGGGCAAGACGACAACATCTGTGGGCTTAGGTGATGCATTGAATCACATTGGTAAGAACGCACTAGTCACAATAAGAGAACCATCACTTGGACCTGTTTTTGGAATGAAAGGTGGAGCTGCTGGTGGTGGAATGGCACAAGTTATACCAATGGAAGATATTAATCTTCATTTTACTGGAGATTTTAACGCAATACAGTTGGCTAATAATCTTCTTGCAGCAATGGTAGATAATCACATACATCATGGTAACTCTCTTGAAATTGATACGAGAAGAGTTACATGGAAAAGAGTTTTGGATATGAACGACAGAGCACTTAGGAAGACTGTATGCTCACTTGGATCAATTGGAAATGGTTTTCCTAGAGAAGATGGATTTGATATTGTTGTTGCATCTGAAGTGATGGCAATCTTTTGTCTCGCTACATCTATACAAGACCTTAAAGAAAAACTTGGTAATATTGTAATAGGCTACACCAGAAAAAAAGAACCGATTTTAGCAAAACAAATTAATGCTCATGGTGCTATGACAGTCCTACTAAAAAATGCACTGAGCCCAAACCTTGTGCAAACATTAGAAAATAATCCTGCCATTATACATGGCGGTCCGTTTGCTAATATTGCTCATGGCTGTAATTCTGTTATAGCAACACAAGCATCACTTAAGTTAGCAGATTACGTTGTTACTGAAGCAGGTTTCGGTGCAGATTTAGGTGCGGAAAAATTTCTAGACATAAAGTGTAGAAAAGCAAATCTTAAACCATCCGTCGTGGTTCTGGTTGCAACAATTAGAGCTCTTAAATATCATGGAGGTTGCGATTTAGGAGATCTTAATAAAGAGGGGTGTGATTACCTGAAAAAAGGCCTAGTAAATTTAGAGAGACATGTTAATAACATCAAGAATCACTACGGTCTACCTGTAGTTGTAGGTATAAATGGTTTTGTTTTTGATACAGATGCAGAAAGGAAGATACTTCAAGATAAATCTGATGAATTAGGCGTACCTATTGTTTCATCAACACATTGGGCAGATGGTGGTGCTGGAGCAAAAGAATTGGCAGAAACGGTTGTAGATACTATTGAAAACGCTGATAATAACTTTAAATATTTATATGATGATAATGTAGATTTATGGACAAAAATGGAAACAATTGCTAAAAAAATCTATGGAGCATCATCGATTTCAGCACCTAGCAATGTTAAAAAACAAATTGATGAACTACAAGCAAATGGCTATGGAAGTTACCCAGTTTGCGTAGCAAAAACTCAATATTCATTTTCTACAGATCCATCATTAAGAGGCGCACCGTCAAATCATGATATCGCAATTAGAGAAGTGAGACTTGCGGCTGGCGCAGAATTCATAGTAATGGTCTGTGGCGATATAATGACTATGCCTGGTTTACCGAAAGTTCCTGCCGCTGAGAAAATCGACCTTGATGCAGATGGAAATATAACTGGACTTTTCTAAAGTGTCCACGTCTTTCGCTTGGATTAGAGAGAGAAGGTTACTTGCCTTCCTTGTATCTATACTCATCATCACGATATCATTATTTGGTCCTCCAAATGTCCCTGTTTACAAATATTTTATAGAATTAGATATACAAGGTCTTATTGAAATAGCAAAAACTCATGAGAGTGTTTTTAAAACTCCTAGTACTATGTCAAGAATACTACTACTCATACTTGGTCTCTTACTTTTATTGTCAATCACTAAAATCAAATTAAGAAAAAAATATAATTTAAAATATTTGCATTCATTAGCAATACTGTTTTCAAGTCTATTTTTCCTAACTATACTAACAACAGAGAATTTTTATAACTTCTCTGCAATATTATTAATTTTATCTTCTATTCTCTATTATTTATACGCTAAGAATGATGATCTTGTATTAAACGAGAAATTATATATCTCGTCATTATTTTTAATGGCAATATTTCCGCTTTTGCATACATTTATCTACCCATCTCAACTGTCGGAAGTAGATAATTATCTTAGATTTATTTTGGTCATCCCTATTTTTTTAATTTTTAGAAAAATTAAATTCTCAGAATTGAATTTACTAATTATAATAACAAGTACCAGTATTCTAATTGGTCTTATCAGCATCTATTTTCTTTTTTCTAGTACTCAAATCAATATAAAAGCTTTTACTAGCACACCTAAAATTTTTGGAAATATATCATTACTATTTGCAGTCTTATCTTTGATAGGGTCTTTTTACGTTTATCAATTCCATAAAAGACTTTCATTAATTTCACTCGTTGGTTTTCTTATGGCTTTTTACGCATGGGGTTTATCTGGAACAAGGAGCTCGTTACTACTAATTTTCTCTTTTCTATTAATAATTATACTTTTTAGACGAAAATTTATGCATCATATTCAGTTCTCGATTAATAGCATAATTGCTGTTGGTATAATTGCTTTCTTACTATTATTCCAATCTGGTCTAACGCATAGATTGTACAATGCCTATCATAGTACTTACAACTACATAACAGAAGACTCTATTCATCACTGGAAACATAAGGATAGTATTGTGCCAAGATTAAATATATGGAATGGATCTCTTAACATGATTAACGATAATCTTCTTTTTGGCGTTGGTCTTAGTAACTATAATAAGAGTCTCGAAAATGAAATTAAAAAAGGTAATATTTCACCTATACGAAATGATCCTCAAAATCTCACGGCAGGTATGAATCATGCACATAGTCAATATTTAGACATATTTGCTAAAACTGGTATAATAGGATTTTCAATATTATTGTTTTTCTTAGTCATGAATGTGATGATTTTCACACAGAGTTTAAAAAGTAAGAATTTTAACATTCCTGCAACTATGGGTCTCTGTTCTACGTTTGCTTACATTATTTTTATGCTTTTTCACACCGTTTCATCTCATCAACAGTCTGTATTATTTATGACAATATTATTATCTGCATTAGCAGGTATGAGCACAATGCATACAAAGAGAGATGATTTATGAAGATATCAATCGTAGGATGTGGATACGTTGGTTTAGTCACTGGAGCTTGTTTAGCAGAAATTGGACATGAAGTAATATGTCTAGATATAAATAAATCAAAGATAAATGGTCTTAAAAAGGGGAAGATGCCAATCTATGAAAAAGGTTTGTCAAAATTAGTAGAGTCTAACACCTCTAGTAAAAGACTTATTTTCACAACATCTTATAAACAATGTGTAACACATGCTAAAGTAATTTTTTTAGCTGTCGATACGCCTCAGAAAAAAAATGGTGATGCAGATTTATCTAACTTATGTAGTGCAATTAAGTCAATTGCTGAATTAATGAATGATGAAAAAATAATTGTTGAAAAATCAACTGTACCTGTAGGTACATCTGATATTCTAAAGAAAAATATTGATATAATACTAAAAAAGAGAAAGAAAAATATTAATTATTCTATAGTATCAAATCCAGAGTTTCTAAAAGAAGGTGTTGCAATTGATGACTTCATGAAACCTGACAGGATAATCATTGGTCTTGATAATCAAGATAACAAAATTATATTTGACGAAATATATCAACCTTTCAATAGAAAATATAAAAAAATACAATATATGTCTGTTAAGGCAGCTGAGTTAACAAAATATGCATCTAATTCATTATTAGCAACTAAAATTAGTTTTATAAATGAAATTGCTAATATTGCTTCGTTACTAAATGTTGATATTGAGGACGTAAGGCAGGGCGTTGGATCAGACCGCAGGATCGGTAATGAATTTCTCTACCCTGGTCTTGGATACGGGGGCTCTTGTTTTCCAAAAGATGTAAAAGCACTTATTGCGGCTGGTAAAAAGAAATCATATTCTCTATCACTGCTAAAATCTGTTGATATGGTAAATTCAACTCAAAGATTGTTGTTTGTTAAGCGTGTATTAAAATATTTCAGAAACAATGTTAAGAATAAAAGGTTCGTAATATGGGGGCTGTCATTCAAACCTGGAACAGATGATGTCAGAGAAGCTCCTAGTATCGACATAATACAATTTCTTCTTAAAAATGGTGCTACGATCGATGCATATGATCCGGTTGCAACTCTTAGACATTTGATTAAACATAAAAAATACAATGAGATACAATCACCTGTTTCAACCATAAAAAACTGTGATGGCTTAATTATCTGTACAGAATGGAAAGAGTTTTGGTCTATAGATATCTCTCATTTTATGCTAATGAAAAATAAAGTCATTTTTGATGGCAGAAATATCTATAATTTATCTAAGTTTGACGATACTGGAATAGACTATATTGGCATAGGACGACAAAATACGTAAATCTAGTATGTTCAGGTTTGAACATATATTTCTTGCCATTACCTGTTAATTTGTATACATTATATGTTCAGGGGTGAACATATGTGGGTAGTAGCAAAAACAAAGCCTAATCAGGAATATAGAGCAGAATTTAATCTGAGCAATCAAGGTTTTGAGTGTTATTTACCAGAAATCAATAACAAAAAATTTGTCAATAATGTCTGGAAGGATTTCAAAGAGAAAATGTTTGCAGGATATTTATTTATTAAAGTGAATCAAAAGAATAATAATCTACATAAAGTCAATAATACATATGGAGTATCTAAGCTATTGATCGATTCAGACACTGGCATACCATGTGTAATGAAAACTGATGAAATGGCTAGAATACATAAAGAAATAGATAATATTAATAACAAACATGTGACAAAGGGCGATAATGTAGTAATAACAAAAGGAAAACAATCTAAATTAGCAGGAATCTTTCTAGAAAAATGTAGTAGAAAAAGAGCTAAATTATTAATCAATATTTTAAATAGAAGCAAAGAGGTCTTCGTTAAATTAGAAAATATACAAAAAATTTACTAATAGTAAATTATGAATCAGTTTCCTACATAAATATGTTGGGATGGCGGTAGCGTCGAGCAAATAAATCATCACAAAAATAATGCGTAAAAAAGAAAATAAAGACATAAAAGAGAATTATAACGAAGATCAAGATTTCAGAGTATTGAAGTATATTGATAATACTCAAAAGACTAGTCAGAGAGAACTTTCTCAATCACTTAATATAAGCTTAGGTAAGATCAATTATATTTTAAATGCACTTATCGAAAAGGGAATTGTAAAAGCAAGAAATTTTAAAAATAATAAAAATAAAAGAGCATATGCATATTATTTGACACCAAAAGGAATTCAAGAAAAAGCAAGGCTAACAATTGGATTTTTTAATCGTAAGAGCGAAGAATATAATCAATTGAAAAAAGAATTAGATGATTTAAAAGAGGATATTGAGAATCTTAATAATGAAAAATAATTATTTAAATAAAACATTCTGGAAATCAAAAATTGTGCTAATAACAGGTATCAATGGCTTTATTGGTGGCAATCTTGCAAAACAATTATGTAGTTATGGTGCAACTATTATAGGTATTACTAATTCTGGAAAAAAAAATAAGTTTTTAGAGTACGAAAAAATATTAAATAAAATTAAATTATACAAAGTAAATATTATTGATAAAAAAAATATTGACAAACTAATTAGCAAGCATAATATCCAAATCTGTTTTCATTTAGCAGCTCAAGTTGACGTAAATGTATCAAAAGTTGACCCATATGAAACTTTTGAGACTAATATTAAAGGTACATATAATTTATTAGATGCACTAAGTAGGAAAAAAACAGTCAAGTCTATAGTTGTCGCATCATCTGATAAAGCTTATGGTGAATATCCAATTTCGCAATTGCCATATAAAGAACATTTTGACTTGAAACCTATTTATCCATATGATGTATCAAAAGCTGCAGCTGATATGATTAGTAAATCGTATACAACTAATCTCTTTAATCTTCCAATTATCATAACAAGATTTGCTAATATTTATGGTCCAGGACAATTGAATTTTACTGCATTAATTCCCGATTGCATCCTCGCTTTGCTAAAACTAAAAAAATTCACTCCTAGGAGCAATGGAAAAAATAAAAGAGATTTCTTATTTGTACGTGATGTGTGTGATCTATATATGTGTTTGTCATACAACTTATATAAAGACAAAAATTTGAGTGGGGAAATATTTAATGCAGGCACAAAACAAGGATATAGTGTAGATAATGTAGTAAAAAAGCTATGTAACCAAACAGGTAATCAATCACTATATCAACAAATTAAAAAGGAATTCAGTAATAAGAAAACTACTGGGGAAATACAACATCAATTTATGACTTATGAAAAACTTAAAAAATTCTTCGGTTGGTTTCCTAAATATGATCTAGATAAAGGTCTAATTGAGACATATAATTGGTATTCAAATTTCTGCAGTAAGTATGATTACAAAAAATTTTTAGATAGAAAGTTAAAACTATGAGTCTATTACTTAAAAAGCCATATATAATTGCCGAAATTGGAGTCAATCATAATGGCTCAGTATCGTTAGCAAAGAAACTGATAAAGGAAGCTAAAAAGGCAGGCGCAGATGCAGTAAAATTCCAAACGTTCATTGTTGATGATATTGCCGATAACGAAGTAGAAAAAGCTAACTATCAAAAAACAGATCTACATGAAACACAATACACCATGCTGAAAAGATATGAGTTGAACCAGAAAGAGTTTAGAATACTCTATGAGTATAGTAAAAAACAATCAATTGATTTTCTATCAACGGCATGTGATGTTAAAAGCTTACATTTCCTAGCAAACGAACTTAAAATTAAAACAATTAAAATCGCATCACCGGACCTAACAAACCTTCAATTATTACTCCATGCAGGAAAATCAAAAAAAAATATTATTATCTCCTCGGGTATGTCGACAACACGCGAAATTGACATAGCACTATCAGCATTATGCTATGGATATTCACATAAAGATTTTAAATTTAATCCTATTAAACATAAGAATTTATACAAAAATTATACATCATATTTAAAAAATAATATTAAACTCCTTCATTGCACAACAGAATACCCAGCTCCTCTTCAAGAGTTGAATCTAAATGTTATCAAACTATTTAAAAAAAAATACCCAGTAGATATTGGTTATTCTGATCATTCTCATAATCTTATTACACCAATAATTGCCACCACAATGCTTGCTTCAATTATAGAAGTTCACATTACACTAGATAATCAAATGGATGGTCCGGATCATAAATCGTCCCTAAATATGAATATGTTGAAAAAATACATTACTAATATATCGGATACTATCACTATACTGGGCTTAGGTGAAAAAAAAATTACGGTATCCGAGTCGAAGAATTCACGAGTGGTGAAGAAGTATCTTTATTACTCTAGAGATGTTCAAAAAGGCGAGATACTCCTCGATGATATGATTTTATGTAAAAGATCTAACAAGGGTATATCATCTACTGAATATCATAAGGTTTTAGGAAAACCCCTGACTATAAGTAAAAAGGGCCATACAAGGATATCACATAATCACTTTTTGAATAAAATATAGAAATGTTAATTAAATATCCTAAATCTGTTGACTTAAATAAATATAGAAACGATTCAAAAGAGGTATTTTATGGTTTACCTCAAGACATTAAATACTGCAAAACATGCGTTATGTCTAATCAAAAACCAAATTCGGATATTGAGCACAATAATAATGCTGATAGAAAAAAGAAAACTCTAGGCTTTCACTCTGATGGTCGATGTGATGCATGTCATATAACCGAGTGGAAAAATGATAATACAATAGATTGGGAAAAAAGAGAAAGAGAATTAGCTGATCTTTGTGATAAATATCGAAGTAATAATAGCTCATACGATTGTTTGGTGCCTGGATCAGGTGGTAAAGATAGCTTCTTTCAAGCACATATTTTGAAGTATAAATACAATATGAACCCTCTCACAGTCACATGGTCGCCTCATATATACACTGATTGGGGTTGGGAAAACTTCCAATCATGGATGAATGCAGGATTTGACAACTATCTTATGACACCAAATATAAAGGTCAGAAGACTATTGACAAGATTATCTCTAGAAAATCTCTTACATCCCTTTCAATCATTTATAATTGGACAGAAATCTTTTGCACCTAAAATAGCAGCTAAATTTAATATACCACTTATATTTTATGGTGAGTCAGATGCAGAGTATGGGTGTGGAGAGATGGAAAAATTCAATACGCCTCTCAGAGATATGTCTTTTTCTACGATAACAGATAAGGAGAATTTATTTTTTGGTGGTGTATCATACCGATCATTAATATCAGACTTTGGATTGACTGATTCTGATTTATCAATCTATACTCCACTGCATATTGATAATATATCAAAGTCTAACATTCAATTTCATGATCTTGGATACTATCTAAAGTGGCATCCGCAATCATGTTATTATTATGCAGTTGAACATGGTGGTTTCATAGCTTCACCAGAAAGAACCATAGGTACTTACAGCAAATATAATAGTATTGACGATAAAATGGATGATTTTCATTATTATACAACAGGAATTAAATTTGGGATCGGTAGAGCAACCTATGATGCATCACAGGAAATTAGATCTGACGATATAACTAGAGAAGAAGGTGTATCTCTTGTAAATAAGTTTGATCATGAATATCCACAGCGATTTGAAGATGATGTTTTTAAATATGTATCAATTAGAAGTGATGAGTATCCTATTGCTTCAAAATGTTTTGAGCAACCGATTATGGATAAGGAATACTTTATTTCATTATGTGATAATTTTAGATCACCACATCTATGGAAATTTGAAAATAATCAATGGCAGTTAAGAGAGAAAGTCACATAGAATGAGGCTTTCATTACAAAAAAATGATCTCATCATTTACATAAAATTATTACTAAATAATCATTTTCCAGACAATCACTCAACAAAATTAAATAATGATAATTTATCTTCTCTTATTGATGATACTTTAGATAAGATTGAGTTTTGTTTTAAAAACATAAGATTAAAATATTATAATATTAATAATGATGTATCTTTTAATCATTTACACACTGATCATATGTGCATGTTTTTATGTTATATGGCTCATGTTGGATACCAGCGTGATTATGATGAATTACTTCTAAATAAAATATCTTATTTAAATAAAATACTACATGGTTTAGATATCTGGTTCAATGTAAAGCTTCCTGATATATTATTGATGGTTCATCCAATAGGAACTGTAATTGGTAATGCAAAATTTTCTGACTTCATAGAGATACATCAGAATGTCACCATAGGGTCTTCTTTCTCTGATATGGTATACCCTTCATTTGGTAGAGGTATTTGCTTATATCCAAATTCATCAATAATAGGCACATGTAACATAGGTGATAATGTAACTTTCGGAATTAATTCCTCAATTATTAACACTGATATCCCATCTAATAAGCAAGTTGTGGGACAGTACCCTGATAATCGTATTATAGATGCCAAAATTGATGTGGTGAACGAATATTTTGGTCACTCAAAGTGAAGTAAATATATATGTCAAGCAACGTCAGAATTATTCCAAGGTTAGATATAAAAGGCCCAAATTTGATAAAAGGTATTCATTTAGAGGGTTTAAGAAAAATTGGTGATCCGAATGAATTTGCTAAAAAATATTATTTAGATGGTGCTGATGAGATAATATATATGGATGTAGTTGCAAGTTTATACGGAAGAAATAACCTAGAAGATATTGTTAAATCGACTGTCAAGAACGTTTATGTGCCAATAACTGTTGGGGGTGGCATTGCATCGTGTGATGATGTTAAAAGGATGTTAAGATCAGGAGCTGAAAAAATATCTATAAACACTGCTGCAGTCAAAAATCCTGAATTAATTAGTGAGATATCAAAAAAGTTTGGTTCACAGTGTGTTGTAATTTCAATAGAAGCTAAGAGAGTGGGTCCATCAAAATGGGAAGTCCTAATCGAAAACGGAAGAGAAAAAACAGGTATAGATGTTTTAGAGTGGGCCAAAAAAATTGAATCTTTAAGTGCTGGTGAAATTTTACTTACATCTATAGATCAAGAGGGTACTGGAAACGGATTTGATTATGAATTGATTAAGCAAATATCATCAAATGTATCCATACCGGTAATTGCATGCGGCGGAATGAACTCTAGCTCTGATGCCATAAAGGTAATAGATGACTCATGTGCTGATGCTATTGCTTTGTCTAGAGTGCTTCATTATGGTATATACACCATCCAAGATATCAGAAATGATTTGAAGTCATCGCACATAAATGTAAGAGATTTTAATGAAGAAGATTAGTATTATCGATTATGGTTTATGCAATATATTCAATGTTGTTGAAGCATTTAAGCATATTGGTTGCAAAGTAATTGTAACAGATCAAATAGATAAAATTAACAAGGCAGACTATCTTGTCCTTCCAGGAGTAGGGGCATTTAAAAACGGCATGAGTGGATTAAACAATAAGCGTTTAATTGAACCTGTAATTAATTACATTAAACAATCTAGGCCATTCCTAGGAATCTGTCTTGGCATGCAAATGATGATGTCATCAAGCTCAGAGTTCGGAGAAACATTAGGCCTGAATATTATTCCTGGTCATGTTGAAAAAATACCTAATAAATCTGGAAATAAAATACATAAAATCCCTCACATTGGATGGAATAGCCTCATAATGAATGATAATAACTCGAGAGATTTATTCATGAAAAAAAGAAATACTTATCCTGTATATTTTGTCCATTCATATATGGCAAATTGTGACGATCCTGCTCATTGTATTGCATATACAGATTACAATGGTTTGAAAATACCAGCTATAGTGAAAAAGTATAATGCAATAGGTTGTCAATTCCATCCTGAAAAAAGTGGATATATAGGATTAGATTTATTAAAAAAGTTTATACAAAGTTGACATGAATAAGAAACAAATATCAAATTATACCGTATCAACATCAGATGCGATTTCTCTGGCACTAAAAAAACTTCAAGATAATGATTTAAAACTTATAGTTGTGCTAGATAAAGAAAATAAATTGATTGGAACAATCACTGATGGTGATGTAAGAAGAGGGCTATTAAAAAATATAGAAACTACTGAATCTTGCTCGAAAATAATGAACAAAAAACCTAAGTTTGTGATTAAAAATGGATCAAGTTTCACTAAGCATAAATTGTCAAAAGAGCCTATTAATGCTGTAATTGTTGACGAGGAGATGTCTTTTATTGACATAGAGCGACACGATAATACAACTAATCCGTCTGCATACGATAACATTGTCGTGATTATGGCTGGAGGTAAAGGAGAGAGATTGCTCCCATTGACTTTGAAAACACCTAAGCCGCTCCTTAGTATCAATAACACACCTATAATTCAATCAATTATTTCTAGTTTTAACGGATGTGGTTTTAATAACATCTATATATCTGTCCATCATAAATCAGATGAATTTATCAAATTCTTTTCAAAAAAACCTAATAATGTTAATAAAGTAAAAATTATCAAAGAGAATAAGCCTCTTGGCACCGCAGGTTGCCTGTCTTTATTAGATAAAGATAAGGTAAAAAAACCAATTATTGTTATAAATGGTGATGTGTTAACTAATATAGATTATGAGAAACTTTTAGACTTTCATTTACAAAGTAAAAAAGATATCACCATTTGTGCTGCAGAATATCATAATACTATACCTTTTGGGACAATAATTATGGAAGACGGTTTAATAACCAACATAGAAGAGAAGCCATCAAGTAAACATTTAATAAATGCTGGCATCTATGTTTTATCACCAGATATTATTAAATCTTTAAAGAGAAATACTATGATAAATATGACTGATATAATTGAGGAAAAAATTAATATTAATAACATATCTGTATATCCAATTCATGAAAAATGGATAGATATAGGTAACATTGATGATTTTAAAAAGGCATCAGAAAAATTTGAAGAACTCATATGATAGAGAATAAAAAGATAGTTGTTATTATCCCTGCTCGTTCTGGTAGTAAAGGGCTTGTAAATAAAAATATCATGGATTTAGATGGTAAGCCTTTATTATCTTGGCCGATACAATCTGCTCTTAAATCAAAGTATGTTGACAGAACTATTGTAAGCACTGATTCAGATGAATATTCTAAAATTGCGAGTAGATATGGAGCTGACGTACCATTTATAAGACCTAGAAATATATCTCATGACAGCTCTACTTCAATTGAGGTTATAGAACATGCAATAAACCACATTGATTTATCAGCATTAGATATCGTAATTTTACTAGAACCTACCTCGCCATTCACTACATCGTCAGATATTGATCATTGTTTGGAAATGTTCATGAGGAATAAGAGTTGTACGTCTTTAATAGGTATATCTAAATCTGATAAATTTCATCCAGATTTTTCATTAAAACTCAATGAAAGTAATTTTATAGTAAATTACTCTGATAGTCTTTCAGCTCATATTTCTAGACAAAAAGTATCTAATGTATATTATCCTGATGGTTCTATTTATATTTCTTATATTAAAGACTTAATGAAAGAGAAGACTTTTTATCATAATAAAACTATTGGATATTTATTTCCGAAATATAAGAATATAGAAATAGATGATATTTATGATTTTAGATATGCAGAATCACTTTTAGAATACTATTATGAAGATCAATAGTGGACAAAAGCTCTTAAAAAAGGCTAAAAAAATAATCCCTGGTGGAAATCAATTACTCTCAAAAAGAAGCGAAATGTTTCTTCCTAATCTATGGCCTAATTATTATAAGAGGGCCAAAGGATGCAAGGTGTGGGATTTAGATGGGAATTCTTATATTGATTTTTCTGGTATGGGAGTGACCAGTTGTGTTCTTGGATACGCGCACGATGCAGTAGATAAAGCAGTTAAAAAAGCAATATCTAATGGATCAATGTCGACACTAAATTGTACAGAAGAATATGTATTAGCTGAAAAGCTATTAGAAATTCACCCATGGGCCAAGATGGCTAAATTTACAAGATCAGGAGGAGAAGCATGTTCGGTGGCTATAAGAATTGCAAGAGCTTATGCAAAAAAAGATAGGGTAGCAATATGTGGTTATCACGGATGGCATGATTGGTACTTATCACTGAATTTAGATGATAAAAATAATTTAGATTCTCAATTACTACCTGGACTAGATCCAATGGGGGTCCCTAAAAATCTGAAAGATTCTACTGTACCGTTCTACTTTAATGATTTGAAATCTGTAAATGCTTTAAAGAAATACAAAGATTTAGGTGTAATTATTCTTGAACCTATGAGGGATGTGAAACCAAATAAGGAATTTTTAGATACAATAAATAAAATTAAGAAAAAATTGAATGTTGTGCTTATAGTTGATGAGATAACTAGTGGATTCCACGACAATTTTGGAGGAATGCATCTTAAGTACAATATAAAACCAGATATAGCAATATTTGGTAAGGCACTAGGTAATGGCTATCCTATTTCAGCTATTATTGGCAAAAAGAATATCATGGATATATGTCAGGATACTTTCATAAGCTCGACAATGTGGACGGAAAGAACGGGGTTTGCAGCAGCAATAGCAACACTTGAATCAATGAAAAAAAATAATGTGCAAAAGCTCAATGTTAAAAATGGTAGATATTTCAAGAAGAGGATTTTAAGTGAGTGTAAAAAGATCAATTTCGACATAGACATTACAGGATCTGAATCTATGCCGGCAATAAAATTTAGATATCCCGATAGTAATAAAATACAGACTTACTTTACACAAGAAATGTTAAGCATAGGTTATTTAGCTGGATCAAAAATAGTATTTTCCCTAGCACATAATGAGAGAATTATCGATAATTATATTAGAGACTCTATTGCTGTCTATAAAAAAATTTTACAATATATTGAGCATGGAAAACCTATACCACTATTAGGTCCAGAAAAGCATAAAACATTTCAAAGACTAACTGGTAATAAAAAATGAAGGATAGATTTAATTTTACAGATACATTCACATTAATTACTGGAGCGACTGGTAAAATAGGGCAATCTATCATTAAAACCTTAGCAAGTACAAACACGAAACTTATATTATTAGATAAAGATATTTTAGCGATGGAAAGTTTAATGAAAGAAATTGACATAGATATAGCAGATGTACATTTAGTTAATTATGATGCAAATAATCACAATTCATGCACAGATGCGATACAAACCATTCACAATATCACACCAAGAATAAACTATGTTATTAATTCCATTGGAATGGTAGGCACAGATAGAGATGCCGGTTGGGTAGTGAATTTTGAAGATCAATCCATAGAAAGTTGGAGCAAATGTTTAGAAATTAATCTAACATCAGTTTTTTTTCTCATTCAAAAAATTTTACCACTACTCAGAGAAAGCAAAGACTCTTCTATCGTGAACATATCTTCAATATATGGAGTTGTAGGACCTGATTTTAATCTTTATGAAGGAACAAATATGAACAATCCAGCAGCTTATGGTGTAAGTAAAGCTGGCTTAATACAATTAACAAAATGGCTTGCGGTTGCTTTATCACCTACTATCCGAGTAAATGCAGTATCACCCGGTGGTATTTATCGTGATCAACCAAAGGTTTTTGTTGATAAATATAATGAGAAGACTCTCTTAGGACGCATGGCAACGGAAACTGATGTTGCTGAAACCGTGCTTTTTTTACTATCCAGAATGTCATCATATATTACTGGACAAAATATTATTGTTGATGGAGGTTTTACAGTAAAGTAGATGAGAATCTCAGTTATATTACCTTTTTACAACGAGTCTAGCACTATACAAAAAACTATTGAGTGCCTAAAAGATCAAACCAGACTACCGGATGAAGTATTATTCATCGACTCAGGGTCAAATGATGACACCTCTCGCATCATTCAAGATAACATTAATACAATACAAGAATTTTCATTAAGGATAATTTATTCAGGAAAAATGAGCCCAAGTTCTTCTATAAACCTAGGTATAAAATCTGCAAAGCATACCATGATCATGTACTTAGACTGTGGATTATACATACCGAAGAACTGGATTGAATCCCAAATAACCAAATACAAAGATACTACTTCAGATATAATATCTGGAAAAATATTCACGAAAGGCACTAACAATATAGATAAATCATTTATAGCGCATACATATGGTTATATGAATTCATCACCATGTTTAACTGGATCTCTGTTTGATAAAAATATCATTGATAAAACTGGAGATTTTATCGAGAATATCAGAGCTGGATATGATACTCATTTTATAAAAAAAATTAAAAGTAATAAATTATCACGTGAAATCAATAATATCAGCCTTGAATATTATGGGACTAATTATGCAGATAACTTTCTTAGAGGGTTCAAAAAAGTTGTTCTATATTCTAAATCCTCTATCCATGTTGAATCTGATAATAAACCGATTTATTATCTAGTATTTGCTTTACTCGGAATCTTAAGCATTATAATAGATATGTTTTATTCATTTATTTTACTTTATGTTTTTATTAGAGGATTTTTCGTACCAATGTATAAATCAAATACTGCATGCCTACTTAAAGAAATTAAACTTATTTTAATTTTACCACTCACTGCGATAGTATATGACATGGCAAGAATGAGAGGTTATTTGGAGTCTTATATACTTAAATAATGAAACTTAAAGGAAAAAGAGTACTAGTTACAGGAGCCGATGGCTTTATTGGATCTCATCTTATTGAGAGTTTAATAGACGAACAGTGTGAAGTTAGAGCAATGACGCTTTATAACTCTTTTAACTCTTGGGGTTGGCTGGAGTCAATTGATAAAACTAAGCTCAAAGAAATTGAGATATACCCAGGTGATATCAGAGATAAAAAATCAGTCCGCAATGCATGCAAGCGAGTTGATGTAATTTTTCATCTAGCATCGTTAATTGCAATACCACACTCCTATCATTCACCATACGCATATCTAGACACGAATGCTAATGGAGTGCTTAATCTATTAGAGTCTTGTTTAGATTTGCCTATTGAGAAGATTATTCATACATCAACAAGTGAAGTATATGGAGAATATGATAAGGTTCCTATTAGTGAAAAAGAGAAAATTATAGCGAGATCACCATATGCGGCTAGTAAAATTGCCGCAGATCAGATAGCTTATTCCTACTTTAGTACTTTTGATCTACCAGTATCTGTAATAAGGCCTTTTAATACATATGGCCCAAGACAGTCAAATAGAGCAATAATACCAACAATTATCACTCAAGCACTTAAAGGTAAAAAAATGAAATTAGGTAGCTTGTATCCAACAAGAGATTTTACTTATATAGAAGATACAATAAGTGCCTTTAAAGCAATAGCTAAGCATGACAAAAGCATTGGAAGAATTATAAATATTGGAACAGGATATGAGATCTCAATACATGATTTAGTGGATTGTATTCAGAATATACTCAAAACAAATTTAGATGTGATCTCAGATACAAAAAGGATTAGACCAAAATCTGGAGAAGTATTTAGACTTAAAGCGGATAATAATCTGGCTAAAAAATTAATCAACTGGCACCCTGAATTTAAAGGAAAAAAAGGTCTTATTAGTGGGTTAAAGAAAACAATTGATTGGTTTAAAAACCCTGAAAATTTGAAATATTATAAAAGT
>MDTC01124366.1_pt1 | contig 21153 bp, 26 predicted proteins | sample 811181 | NCBI WGS metagenome assembly MDTC01 (sample SAMN05326644, study PRJNA326480) | marine metagenome | isolation source: seawater | place: Pacific Ocean: North | collected 2011 | reverse complement strand
CCAGCCTTCTCCTAATGCTAAAAGTGCTACAAACCAATTATTCATTGAAATGTCTCCAGTTTTGAATGATTGGAATCCCCATACATGTGATAAACTGTTTACAGCCCATGTTACATGCCATACAAAAACAACTCTTAGGAAAAATCCCCATATTAATCCACTAAAACCAGATAAAAAATAAAACATAAATATTTGTAAAAATATACTTGGAATATAAAATCTTTTTAATTCTCTGTAAAACTTGACCTTTTTTAAATCGGCAACATTTTTTGTATTTAACAATACTTTGTTGTACTCGTAATCAAACAACCATCCAATATGACTCCACCAAAAACCATCCATTGGCGAATGAGGATCTTTTTCTTTATCACAATAAGTATGATGATGTCTATGTGCACTAACCCATTCTAATGGATGACCTTGAATTGCTAACATTCCACACAACGCAAAAAAATATTCTAACATTTTTGATGTCTGAAAAGATTTATGGGTTAGTTGTCTGTGATACGATAATGTGATTCCAATAGCAGAAAGTAGGTAAAACATTATGAAAATAAGAAAAGCATTATGAGTATATGTAAATGGTGCAAATAAAGCACCTATATGAACTCCAGTAACAACGGATAAAACAGTTTTGTCTTTATCAGACATTTTTTCCAAATTTATATATTCTTTAGGAAATATGTTAAAATTCCAATATTTTTGATGACCTAATGTGGGAAGTTTCAAAGTTTTACGTTCATGTCTTTTTATTTCTACTGTGCATGATGTTTTTATAGGTTTTGAGAAAGTATTCCTTCTTTTAAATTTTGAACGCTCTATAAATGATATTTTTTGAAGAAACATATATATTTATTTTAAGATATTATATTTAATTTGAAAAGAAAAGATGTGTTGATTTTTCGGATAATCAAGTGTTGAAGAATTTGGAATAGTTGTAAGATACTCATATTTCTTTATATATTTTTTAAATGCTGACCGACTGCTGATTTTAAACTCAACATGTTGCTTCACAATCAATCTCAATGCATTTTGTTGAATATTAATAAAACTTCTTTTTGTGGCTATGTATAGTTTTACCCAACCTCCTAATTTCGAACAATTCATAACTCTACCCCTTAGATTTATCAATTTGTCTTCAGTTCTATTGTTTCCGACAATTACTACTTCAGCTCCAACTGTTATCATCGTAATATTTCTATTCTTGCATATTTGGTATTTCTTTATGTATTTTTTTCTTCGTATTATAATATATGTCCTTGCAACTCAATGGAGGGAATCTCATTCTTGGCAATGGGGTAAATCAAGAACAATTCGTTATCGGCACAGAAGATAATAAGTTTTGTGTAAAAAACCCCAACCACACCTTAATGGAATTGAGATATGACAATCCACAACAATCTGTTAAATTGTCAAACAATAAATACGAATTAAAAACCCACACAAAATATTGATTATAAAGAATTTAAACAACATAAAGGAGACAAATGATAATCATAATATAATATGAACAAGAAACAATTGATCGACTCAATAATTTTAAAAGATATACCAGAAGAACATGGAAAATTCAAAAGAAAAAAAGACTTAAGAAGTTTAAAGAAGGTAACATTGCAGATAATTTACAATAAAATTCAGGATAATATGAATAGTATTGAAAGTTACCATGGTAAAGAACTGTGTAATTTACAAATGAAAGATCTGCATTTTTTTGACAAATATACGAAAGAATATATTACAAAATGGGTTATTGACGTAGAAAGAAAGACATTAATACAATCTATAGTATACGCTTTGAGTACTATAAAAAAGTGTATAAAAGATAAATCAGGTTGGCTGCACCGGTACTCACCGTACAACTTGAGAGCGAAAATAATGCTATGGCAAGTTGAAAATATAAAGATAAATTTGGATGACTTGAAACCAAACACGTTAGATTCAATAAGCAAAATCTATAAACATGTTATGTATTATGTTAGTGATAATGAGAAAGTGTTTATTGATCTAAGTTTAATAATGTCATGGATTGATAAATGTGTTATTCGATGCTTGATAGAAAACGCATACAAAATAAAAGCTTTGGACAAAAGGAGTAGAATTTGAAATTTTTATTGTTCGTTTACTTTTTGTTCATTTGTCATTTCAATCCACGTATTTCCATTCTCATCAAACATGGATTTAAAGACATCATTAACTGAATTGGCATCTAAATGTTCTTGTTCAATTGACTTAGGGAGATATCTATATACGATTTTCGGTGGTTTGGGATTGAGATAAAAATGTAAAAAGACTAATAATATTCCAAACATGAACAATAATTGTGTAGTCTTATCCATACGTGTATATACTTAATATTAAATTAATTTAGAAAGCTGGTCATACCCACCAATATATTTGGGTACTTTGTTATCTGATGTTTGAAAGATGACTGGTACGGAGTTATATGTTTTATTTTTATTGAGCCATTTGTATTTTTTTAATAATGTAATAGCTTCTGCAAATTGCCCCCAATCAAAATCATTTAACTTTACAAAAGTAGATGTATGCTTTCGTTTTTTCACCAGGTCTTTACTTTCTTTACACCAACCACAACTTTGGAATCCAAATATTATGAAATGCATATATTTATAATAGGATATAAAATATTTATTCTGTGTCAGAATCAGAATGTGATGATTCGATTCCAACTCCAATAAAAAAAGTTCCTTTTAGGTACTCGCCTTTGTACAATAATTTTTGGCCTGTCTTAACTTTGATTCCTTTTGAATCAAACGGACTTTTATAAAAATCTGAATTCCACTTCGCTTTTTTGTAATTATTTTCAGAACAATGTTCATTGAACAATTGAATAAATATTTTGTTTGGAATGTAGTATCCAGAACCATATACAAGTTTTCCTGACATGAGGAAATGAATAAGTGGATTCGTTGCTTGTGCAAGTTCAGATTGCGTTCGCTTAAAATATTCTGGAAGGAATTCCCATATGTTTTTATTTCCGCATAATTTAGCCATTTCTAAATATGCACCGTTACATTTTTTAATGATATTATGCATTTCGCTCCGTAGTTTCTTTCCCAATTGTATATCTCCGTTTTTAACTCTTTCGTTAAATTTGAAAATAACCATACGTCGTTGGACACTTCCACTATTATCAATAAAATCAGGTGATTCATTTCCTGCCAATACACCAGGAATTTTCCAATTCTCAAATCTACTTTGTTTGTATTTCACAGCAATCGCTACTTTATCTCCACTAACAATACTTTGAAATTCTCCTTGTTCCATTTTGAAATCTCTTTTTATTTCTGGGGCAATGAACATAAGTTTATCTGCTAAATCTGACAATCCAAATTGTCTTTGAATGTTATTTGATAATATTCCAACATCATCATCATCAAATATCATTTTACAGACGTTCAATAAAAACGTACTTTTTCCAGTTCCTGCTTGTCCTTGAAGGAATGGTATAACTTGCCACCCATCAAATTCGTTAATTTCATAAATCAGTCTTCCTGTAAGTACATACATCCAATTTATAACTTCCGGCTCTAATTTTTGATGAATAAAAATTGAGTCCAGTATTGGAGTTTTTACATCGTTCCAATGAGTCACCTTGGTTTCAAATTCTAAATCAAAATATTTACATGCGACAGTGTTTTTAGAAATCACTGCATCACAATATTTTATGAATCTATTCTGTTTTGCATGGTATATTCCATTTCTGAATGAGAATACTGTTCTATCTTTGTCCAATTGAGAAAACTGACTGTCTTGACAATTTGATAAATAATCAATAGTCATTCTTATCGTAGAACCACTACTTGTTGCATTTAGAAATTGATCAAAATTTGTTTCCTTTTTTATGAAAGAATATACAATTTTTTCAATAGTATCAACTTTTTTCCAAGCATATGTGTCTTGTCCTTTGAATTTTACCTTTGTGTATACATCTTGGCCATATTTTCTGTATTGGAACTCATACATTACATTAAGTATGTACAGCAGAAACTTTTGAAATTTATTTGCATCATCAAGGCAAATTTGATTAAATCTGAAAATACTTGTGTCTACATTTTCAGTTTTAATATTAGCTGGATTCATTATGTAAGAAATTCTATGAATTCCATAACATGTTGCTTTTGCATAATGAATCATTTCGAGTACTCTGTTTATTCGTATTATTGTGGTTTCATCATTTTCATTTTTTAATTCGTTCAATGCCTCGACTGTGTTTGAAACCAAGTCTTCCAATTTCTCATTTACTGTACAATGGTTGTCGTCATTATTACATTTTGTTGCAGCATATATTAGATCTAAAATTTGACTGGGCTTTGCAGTATGAGGATTAGACTTATGCACACCCCATTGTTTTTCAAGATTTTCTAATATATTCATACTATACTTTATTTAATATCGAACCATAATTTTAAGTGCATTTTTTATTGCTGTTTACATGAGTGCTTTAAGTCATCTTCCGGTGTATCGTCCATTTGTCTCATTTTCACAATAAACTCATCGTCAACTGAATGTTTTTTTTGCTGTACAAGAAGGTTTTCGTTTGTCAGTATGTTAAATAATGAAGTAGTTTGAGATTCATTCATATGTAAATGACGGGGAAATACAATGTTAAATTTAACATACAAATTTCCAAAATAGCGTGTACTCAATTCTGGCATACCAAAATTGTTCACTTGAAGAGTTGTATCAGGTGAAACTACGTAATCATCTTCGCTTTTCAAAATATATGTAATGTTATCCAAATGTACATATTTAATTGTAACGCCTGTTAATGCTTCATATAATGATATATTATGACTTAATAGCAAATGATTTTGTTGCCGTTTTAATCGTGGGTGGGGAATCAATTTTATTATGAAAACCAAATCTCCTTGTCCTGAATTTGGAGAATAATTTCCTTCTCCTTTATAAAAATATTGTGTTCTATCCTGTGTTCCAGGTTCTATGTATATCTTTATATTCTTTTCTCTATTTACAACATTAGTATTATCACATATTTCACATTCGCTAAATAAATTTCCAGACATGTTACATTCAGTACAACCCTGTCCATTACAATATTTACAACTAACACTTTCACAACACGGACAACAAATACATGTTTTAATATTCATATTTACCCATTTTCCATTAAATAAATCAATCAATGTTACTTTGATATCAAATTTTTCTTGTATGGGTTGTTTAGAAACAAAAAAAGGATCATATTGCTTGAAAAAACTTTTAAATTCTGCGAATGGGTCGTAATCACTACAGTTGTCATAAACACCCCTTTTGTCATACTCGCTTCTAGTTTGTGGATTAGACAATATTGAATATGCTAAAGAAATTTTTTTGAATGTTTCGGCATCACCTCCTTTGTCTGGATGATGTTTCAATGCGAGTTTATGATAAGATTTTCTAATGTCACTTTGAGTCGCAGTTGGTAATATATTCAATAAATCATAATATTCCGTATTTTTCACCATTCAGTATATTTAAATATTATACACAAACTTTAATATATTTAAATAAATAAACATTTATAATATAAAAATACAATATGGATAACAAAGACATGCAAATTTCAATGTTAGAAGCAAAGGTCGAACATCTTGAACAAATACTTAGTTTTTATGAAAGACAGTTGTCAAATACAGATCAAAATTTAAAATTGTCTCTTGGCTCTAAAGTTTCTTCAAGTAGAGACTCAAACAAGTTGAACATTCCTCTTGACGATGCTTTAGCAAATAATATGGAACTTATTACAGAGCCAAAAATTAAATCAGCTTTTGAATGTCCGTATCCTGCATATAATGCTATTGTAAGTACACTAGAAAGTCTAGTTTTAGGTATTACAAGGGATAAAATTCCAATAATTGTTATAAATGCAAGTACTGTAAAATACACAGATTCAAATAGTAGAACAATTAATGAAAACATTGCGAATTTTGGACAACGTATATGCATGCGCCTTTATGATATTTGTTTACCGGTTGTAAAGCAATTATCTAAAAATTATAATGAAATGCTTGAACAAAATGAATTATGTGCAGATGATGTTGAAAGTATGCATACAAAAGATAACAATAGAGTGCAAAACATTGTTTTGCTTAAAACACAAGAAGGGCAAACTAAAATAATGAGAAGATTACTTCCAATACTGAAAGTTTAATCTTTTAACGTACATTTCGACAAACTTCTTATATTCTTCTATATCGGTTGCAGACATTCCCATTATTTAATTTTCAAAATAATTTTTTATTTCAGTTCTCCAATAAATTAAAATTGTAAGGCAAGCCCTTTCCTAGCCTAGAACGAGCGTTCACGCTCGTTCGTCGGCTCCAATTTCATACAGAACAATAAAAAATATACTAAATATACTTGGTTTATTTACCCACGCATACGCACACTCTGCATGTTTTGTTATTTAGTTGAATATTTTTATTCTTGTAGCCTTTTTCTTGATAATTTACTACTCGTATTCTAACTTTCTTCCTTCTGTTGTATTTTTCCAGCCAGTAATTGTCATTTTTCCAGAATGAACTTGATTGTGATGTTCATTGCATAATACAACAAGATTTCCTTTGTTGTTTTTATTTACCTTGCTTGTTTTATCACTTTGAAATACAATATGGTGTGCTTCTAATTTTGCATCTTTTCCGTTAGCTCCGCAAATTTGACAACTGTCCATAAACACTTTACTTGAATATTTTGACTTCTTTGATTCAACTACTTTTTTAGGTTTATTTATTATTTCATTTCTTATTAAATACGCCTTCCTAAAAAAGTCTGGTTTATCAATTATAAAATTGGCTATTTCTAATCCATATATTTTTTCAGAAAGACCTTCTTGTAATTTATGACAGAATTGAAGAACGCCATCGTTTTTATCGCATTCAACAGACATGTGCATTAGTTTTAATTTTGGTTTGTTCTTAATTACTGACAATTCAGGGAGTTTATGCAAGTGTGTAGCAAATATGAAACTCGACTCTGTGTCTAAAAAATGCTCAATTGATGTCGCTACTATCGCCAATGCTGAAACATCTTCAGTTCCTTTGCAAACTTCATCACCCAATATTAAACTTTTCGAATTGCATATATTCAATATACTTTTGAGTTCAGACATTTCTACAAAAAAAGAACTTTGACCTTTGAAAATATTATCATCACAGTTGATCCGTGTAAAAAGTGTCGTATATGGATTGTATTCAAATGTATCGCATGGTACAAAATGTCCACTTTGTGCTAGTACAATTGCAAGTCCAACTGATTTCATATAGCATGATTTTCCAGATCCATTAACACCATATAACAATATTCCATCTGTTTCTGTTCCGATACATATGTCATTTGGAACATATGATGTTGAGTTATGTGTTTCTATAAGTTCTATTATTGAATGTCTCACACCAGTAGCCTTTATAAATGATTTGTCTGATTCAATTATTTTAGGCCTGCAGTAATTATGCAGAAAAGCCGTTTTAGCTTTTGATTTGACTAAGTCAATGTCTGTTATTAAGACATTTACTTTGAACAATGTTGAAGAATATGAACTTTTAATATGTTCTATTGTTTCTTGGAATTTTGCAGTTACAAGTGGTTTCAGATCATCCTGTGATTTAACCAATGTGTGGATTATATTGTTTATTTTATTTGAAGTAATTGTCATTTTTGTTTTACTTTCTTTGTTGAATTTGTAGTCACATTTCATATTATTCTCTAAAATATGCTTTTTTATTGCTTCTGATCTTGCGAATGTTGTGTAAAATATGTATCCAGATTTTTTATTTCCTTCAAAGTGAACAACTGGTACATCATCTTGCTTTTTCTTCTTTTGACTTGCATATTTTGAAAGCTTTCTACATTCTTCTTCTGCTAATGTAATGTTTGTTGTTATATGTTCTTGTAACTTGTCTATTTCTTCACAATATCCCGTTTGGAATATTGTTTGATGTATTTCTGCTAAACTCACATCTAACTTCAATATATTGTATGTTTCATTAAAATATGTTAAATATTCAATAAATGGTTTATACAAGTCACTCTCTCTTGCATTCAATATTGTTTTAATTGCATTGTACGATTCTTGCAAATTTGCTAATTCAAATGGTTGTATTGTATTTATCAAAATCTTATGATGTATTCTTTCAATATCAGAAACATGTCTCAAATGTTTCTCATAAAATTCAATTTCAGGGATCATTTCCTCAACTTTTGAATATGATTCCTGTAATTCTTTGATGTCTGCTGTTGGATTTGCTATTATTTCCCTTAACTTCCGTTTTCCCATTGGTGTGCTTGTATTATTGACTACGTCATACAATGATTGAACAGATCTTGAAGACACCTGGTTTTGTGTATTTACAATGTTTAATTGATGAATTGCAGTATGATGCAAAATAAGTTGTGATCCTTCAATCTCAAAAGTTGGTAAATGTATACTTTTTAGTAAAGTTTCATTGTGTTCATGAGAAAATTGAACTAATACTATAAAACTAATCAAGCCAAATTGACAACATCGAAAATCCTCAACTCTCTCAACTAGTGATGAACCAAAAAGTTTGTTTAAAATTTCATTTTGATATTCGCTATTTAAAATTTCTGGATGAAATCCAAAGTTGAAGTGACATACTTCTTTCTTTGAAAGTGCGAGAATTTGTAATATATCAGCTTTTTGTGTTTCACTCACATATTGAAAATTTATGATTATTTCTATTGGATTGATACTTTCAATTATTCTGTATGCGTCTTCTACAGTGCAAACTTCAAAAATTTGCGTGATTCCTGAATTTACATCAATTGTTGAAATCCCGATTTTCAAGGAATTTTTTATAGTTATGTATATTGATACTAGAATGTTTGATTCTTGTTTTGTTGCTAATGTTCCTGGACTGTAAATACAATTAAGTTTTCTAATTTTCTTATTTTCTCCTTCTTCATCGAGCAATACTGCTGTATATCCATTTTCAATTACTAATTTAATGTGTGATTTATAACTACACATTGGAAATCCGCAACAATCAATTTCATCATTTCTGCTTGAATGTCTAAAATTCAATATACGTGCTACGATTTCGCTTTTTCCTATTCTCTTTTGTGATTTTTCATCATATATAGTATATACTTCATAAAATGATCCAACTTGCATGAAAACTATAGAATTAGTATATTTTTCATCGTAGTGTTTTTGTTGTTCTAAATAATATTCGAACAATGGAGTTAAACCCATATTTAATATTGTTTAGTGGTTAATTTTTAAGTTAATTTGCAAAAAGTATTAAGACTTAAATTCCACTTAAATAGCTTAAGTTTGATTATGAAATAATTTCACTATGAACGAAGTTTTCAGCAATGGATTGATCTGCACAAATATTTTGTCTCACCTTGAAGAAATAAGTGTTACAGTTAACAAAGTGAATATAGATTCAGAATATTACAAAGTTATGCAAGGTAAAAAGAGTTGTGTCTCGTATGTAAACTTGAATAAGTTTTTAAGGCATGAGTTCAAATCCAAAAAAACATTTATTTTTTCAGTTCAATATATTTCAGAACTGACGCTCTGTTTAATACCAACAATCTCAATACCGGGCTCCCTGCGGCAACAATTATTACGCATGAATTCTATCATAAAATCAAAGCAAAGAATGTTTGACAAGTCTATGTTTATATCCAATCAGTCAACATGTGACAATTTAAGATTATATTTAATAAAATTTAAGGACATGTTTACAATTTTCGAAGACAATACAAAATCATTGTATGAACTTTACTGTGATACAGAAGATTCTGAAGAAAAACTTCGTTGCGTTAGTCTTTGGAAAAAAAGTAAGGAAGCATTTCACAAAATGATAAACCGTTTTTTGATTATGATATCAAACAAAACATTGAAAAAAGAGGTAAGTTTGAAAGATAAGATTATTAATAACATCATATATTCTGAAGTCAATCTCAAATGTCGTAAATTTCATATAGGATTCATAAACAACAATGAACCAGAGTTATTAACACTCGGGATAAACCCTATTTATAGATGATGAATTAATTGTGTTGCGTTCACAACCTATTCTTCTACGGCATCTGGAAATAAAGATGCTGCTTGTTCTGGTGTCACAGTTCCTTGTAAAGGAACTGATTTTACTTCATTTGGTTTGTCAAAAAAACCGTTTGCTTGACCTGCAACAGGACTTGCAGGAAGACTGCATGCTTCAGGGTTTGGTTGTTCGGGAAATTGTGCAGGTTCTTCTTCAAAATCCGATACGTGGCCTTCTTCATCTGAAAAGACATCTTCACCAGGTCCAGAATCATCTTCGTGCTCTACTGACTCAGTCGGCTCTTCATCTTCTGCCTCGGATGCTTCTGGTTCTGACTCGGATGCTTCTGATTCTGACTCTCCGTGCAATGCGTTTCCTAAAAAGTTTTCTAATATATTTTCAAATGGAAGCATAGTGCGAATTGTTTCTTCAGTAATATTTGAAATAATTTGTAATACTTCCAATTTATTACTCTTTATATTTTGATAGTTTTTTGAACTGAATACATAAGGATTGCAATAAAGAGCCATCGCAATGTTTACAAAAAGTTTGTGTATGAATTGATCTATTTTTGGCATTTTAAGTTGAATTTTATCCTTAGATTTTCCAAGTTTGACAGATGATAATATCTTAACATTACTAACGAATATTGCTGCTAGTAGATCTTCAACCCATGGGCATTCTTTTGTTATCGCCTTTACTTCTTCATCTATTTGATTCTGATTCCAGGAAGGGATATCTTTTAATTTTCTTTGAAAATTTATCAATTGCGACTCTTTAGCATCTTTAGGATAGTTCTGATACATTGCAATCAGCTTTTCATATATAGGATTTTCAACAACAGAAATAAGTTGCTTTGTGTATTGAAGTTTTGCATCAACTAGTACAGATTCTTTGTTCATTGTATTATTATTATACAGGTTTAAATTAAATTTTACTTAACGCACTCACATAAAACTTACCTTTGATTTTGTTTTATCTTGTGTTGGCTTTACTACGTTTTTATTCCAATCTATATACAATTTATTTTGTGAACACAATCTTATATAAAATCCACCTTTATCTAGTTTTCTCATGATATACAACATAGCGTGATCCATATTATATAAAGGAAGTCCTAGTCCAAACGGAGGTAAAATGTATATCATATTTGTTATCATATTTTCATTTTTCTGCTTTATTTGAGAGTAACATTTTTCAAGAAGAGTGTTATATATTTTCTTATTTGAATTGACTTTCTTAAGGGACGTTTTATTTAAATCAGAAACATGCAACATAATTATATAATATAATTGATTTAATTATAAGGAATTATCCCTCAATCTTGCGTTAAATAACTATTAATAATTTGCAATTATTAATTATTAACAACTATGGCGAAGATTATAAAATGTATAGAAGATGTTGATATTATTTACACAAAACCAAAAAAGCAAGATGATGGAAAATACTTTGTTGGGATGTTCAATAAGAATGATGAAGAACCTTCGTCTGAGGTTTTATTTCAGTTTGGACCAAAACTATGTTGCAAAACAAATTTGTCTGTAGACGCTTCATACATTGATGTCCAAATTTCCGAGTCAAGTGTATTAGAAGCGATCAAAGAAGTTGATGATGCAGTTTTATTGGCTGCAAAGACAAATAAAGATCTTTGGTTTCCTGATCAAGGCATAACAGATTCATATTTAGATAATGCAATTATGACATCTATTAAACCAATCAAGAAAAGTAATATTGATTTTTTATTTAGAACAAGAACTTCAAAAGACATGGTAATATTTAACAGTTCTAAAGAACAAGTAGAGCATGATGAAGTTACAGATACGTCATATATTGCGGTCATATTACAAGTTGCAGGAATTTGGTTCACAAAAACAAGATTCGGTCCAACTTGGAAAGCACGGCAGATAAGAATATTTAAAGATCAAAAAAATACGATTAACAATTATTTATTTGAAGATGCAGATGATGAAGATTTTGACACAGATAATGTGTTTCCCGATGAATAATTTTATTTTCGTATAATATAAGAATGAACAGCAACGGTGACAGCAATCTTATGTATGCAATTTTAATTGGGGCAATTTTATATTTTCTTTTTCAAGCATGTGAAAACAAAGAAGCTTTTGCACCATATGAAAAACCAGAAAAGGTTGTTAAAATAAAAACTGAGGTTCAAGAAATAGATGATGATGAGGAAGTTGAAGAACAACCTGTAAGAACGCAACCTTCTGGGTATATTGAAGAAGGTGATCAAATGATGTTGAACGATCAAGGTGCAGCAAACATTCCATTAGAATCATCGAAATGTGGCGCTGGTGGTGCTTTCTTATCATCTTCATTATTGCCAAAAAATGATGAATCTATGCAAGATTCATTCACTGAATTCTCACCCGCAAATCTTAAAGGACAGAACTTCTTACATTCAAATTCCCTCCCTTTCACGCAAAGCCAGTCTTTAAGAAATGCAAACCTTCAAATTCGTTCAGAACCAGCAAATCCTCAAGAAGTTGTATGTCCTTGGATGCAATCAACAATTGCACCAGAATCTTTAAGACCAAATCTTGAAATCGGTATTGGTTGTAATTGAGTCAAGTAATTTTCACTTAAAACACCAATTTATTTTAACTTCCAAATTATCTATTTTTACAATATTGATAATTTTGAACTGGGTTTAAGAACCTTCTGAAAAATTAAATCCACATAAAGAATACAAATCTTAATGTTAAAAGAACAATGCCCTCCTACAATCCTCCCAACACTCACATGACTTTATGTAGTGCTACCAATTTTAGTAAAACTATGATTGGAAGATTCATTGGACAAAGTGGTTCAAATTTATATAGACTTACCGACAAACTAAATGTAAAATATATATGGTTCGATATTGCAAACAAGCAAATTGAAATTTGGGGTCCTGAAAATAAGCTTGTTCATGCTAAAAAAATTGTTGATGAATATATTGAGCAAATGGAATTTTTAGATACTTTTAATTTCAATTTTCAGAACAAAGTTGTCAAAGTTGAGACTCGCAACCAAGCAACCAATACACCTTACGTTAAAACAAACAAAGTTTGGAAAGTTAAGGAACCGCAAACTACTAAGCAAGTTTGGAAAGTCAAGGAACCGCAAACTTCTAAGCAAGTTTGGAAAGTCAAGGAACCACAAACAAAAACTAAGCAAGTTTGGAAAGTTAAGATTTAGTGAAAAAGTATTTTCCTTTATTTATTTAAAGGCCAGAAAAGACCCCGGATAATTATTATCTGGGGTCTTTTTTGCGTTTAGATGTAAGTGTAAATAAATATAATTTACTATTTTACATGACAAAAGTATTTATGATTAGGCATGCACAAGCATTTCACAATACTGATCCAAATTACAACTACGGAAAATCTGGTAAAGCACATGAATCTCCTCTCACAAGTTTAGGTGTAATGCAATCTTTACTTTTAAACAAATTCGTTTCTAAATTTTATAAAGATAAATCAAAAAAAATAGCAATTATATGTTCTCCATACTTAAGAACATTGATGACTACATTCATATCTCTGCATGATTTACATAAAGGTGATATTTATGTAGATCCATCACCTGGAGAAATTTACAATCCGGGCCGTTCAATTAGTTTTTTGAAACAATATTTTGATAAGAGATTTTGGAATCGTCTTGACTTTTTAGGTCTTGACAAAAATAACGACTGGTCTGATAAAAATTCTAAAGTCTATTTAAATAGAGTTGCAAAACTTAGACAACTTGTCAGTACATTTAATAAATATGATTATGTATTGATTTATTCGCATGGTTCTTTTATGCACTATGGATTCGGTGCAAGTAGACCTGGAAATACTTCTGTTTTTAAATTCAATGACATTTCAATGAAAAACGGCAAATTTGTTTATCACTGGCAAGGCAGAAGTAAGAAAGAATTGTCACAAGGGTATAGTCAACCCAAAGTTCCCTTATTTTCAAAGTAATTGCCATATATTATCACTTATATATACCGTTACATTTGATGTCGTATGAATCATATCAACGTCTTTTTTGATTTCTTCTAATTCTCTCATGGTTTTTGCAACTAATTGGTCCATTAAATTTCGTAAATTTTCTAAATTTTCTCTTCTTTCTGTCAATCTCATATATATCAAATTTGTTGACATTTTTACTTCAAATCTTTTTGTTTTTAAGTGCTTTTTCAACTGCTGCTGTTATTTTATTTGCTTCTTGTTTACTTATAGATCTAGTTGCATACATTTGCGCACTTAATTCAAACAGTAATGTCAATACCACAACAATGAAAAAGTCTTTTCTCACTTTTATCGGTCCCATTTCTATTTGTCCTATTTTTTTGTCATCGTCTTTTAACCAACTCCCTACTTTACCTCCACCATTCGCTATTTGCGTAACTGCTTCTGTCGTTCCAAATGCAAGTCCTAACAATAACATTGATGATAATAATGGATTCATTGCACCTTCTGCAAGTTTTCTAGTTCCAAATATGGGCAACCTAGCTAGAATTATTGGTACTAATGCCATTACTATTGGATATTCTATTCTCGATTCAAGTGGCTTATTTATTGTTTTTAACGCTGGCTTTAACACCCATTTGTTTACTACAACATGAATTGCAAAAGCAATTACCAAAAATGATGCAGATCTTACATACAACTGTGTTTGCATTAATATATCATTTATTTTTTTTTAGATTCGCAATAGTCAATACCATATCATCTCCAGACAATTCTTTCAGTTCACGAACAATGTTTTCATAGTTTATTCGAAATAATCTATAACTAATTAATAATAAAAAGCATATTTTAATTAAACAAAGCATCTCCGTAATGTTATCAAAAGTCTCTACAAATTCTATTCCATTCAACTACATCATTTTTATGTTTATTATATTTCGTTACAATTGCTTTATTATTAAATATTCTAGATGTTTCTTCTCTTGGTTTAGTTCTATATCTTATTGCCGATGTATACAATGGGTTGTTTTTTACTCTTCTTACCCTTGAAGTATTTGATGGCAAAGCAAGACTGTATGGTCCTTCTATACCATAAAATCTTTTACTGCAGAATTGTCTTCTTGTAAATGGACTTAAATAAATATATTGCTGAGTTCTGCTATTTATCTCTGGAACGTTCCTATAAATCGCTCTCGTTATCGGATACCCAACCTGATCAAATACGATTTGTCCATTATTATTTCTTAAATATCGGTATTCATATTCTCTTTTTGTACTTAAACATTGTTTGAGTGTCTCTGGATTATATATATGCTTATTACCTGCAAGTGCGTTTTTTTCTATATACATTGCGCTTTTCAAATTCAATTTTTCTGCAGTAATTGGATCGTTATTTATATCAAAGTTTGCATTATTATGTAAGTTTTTTACATTTTTTAAAAATTGTCTTTGTTTTTTGAATAATTGTTTCCTTTCAATATTTTCCTTTAATTTAGCAATTCTTGTCGGTTTTGTTTCAATTTCTTGAATTTCTGCTTCAAATTCTTCTTGTGCCTTCATTTGTTTATAATTCTTGCGCAACACTCCTTTTGCAGTAAATTGATCAGGATGTCTTAATGTTCCGTACTGTTTATAATATCTTGCAACCTTACTCCCAGCTTTTTCATCATTAAAATTGTATTGTTTAATTAATGATTTCGTCATTTTATTTATATCTTTTTCTTGATAACCATTAATTGCAAGATTATATCTCTTTTGCCATTTATCGATGACTGTTTGTTTGCCATACAAGTTTATAAGTCTCCCTAAATTTTGAACTCGTCCAGTTTTCTTATCAATTATTTTTGTTTCTCTATTCATATTATAAATCAACATTATAAATATTCCATGATGATGGATTACTTTCAAATGTATTTGCTATACACATATACCCAGTTGTATTTATTGGAGATTCACACATTTTATCATATAGCGATAACCCAGAATTATCATCTATTGCTGTGAAGTATATTGGAAATTTTGCCTTTCCAATACTACTTACATAACAATCAAAAGCAAACATTTTCAGCGGATCATGATTTTTGAAATGTCCAGATCTTTTTTGAAAAACTATCTCAAATGTTCCAGTTTGAATTTTGGGAACTTCTATATGGCTTTTTGATACCGGAATATGTGGAATAAAATCCATTTTATATTGTTTTTTAATATTTCTCCAATTATGAGGTATTATCCACACAGAGTATTGCATATTATTAATTATATTAATGTGTTTAAATTTTAAATTTCATATGTATGGTAATAATATAAGATGATTTTACCAGTTGAGGGACAAATGCTTAGCGTTAGAACTATTGCATGGAAAAATGATGGAAAGTATAAAAGAAGGAAAATTTCCCGCGCCTTGCATTCGGATCCAAAATACACACTGTGTGATCCTTTAGAGGTCGGGTCTAATAAAAAGTTTATCAATGTTTGGAAGTTGAGTGTTGCAAGTTCATTTATTGTTGTTTAAATGCTCGTTTTAAAATAATTATATAACATTATGCACGTTTTTTGTTTTATTTTAAGATGGTTTCAAAACCTCATTAAAAGAAAACCTAAATTTTTTATTATTGCTGCTAGATACAAAGAAGATATTCGTTGGATGAAACATTTAGTTGACGATTATTGCGTATATAATCATGATGACAAACATCTTTTAAGCACCCCTAATAAAGGCAATGAAGCCGCTAGTTATTTAAAATTCATCATCGACAATTATGAACATTTTCCCGCAAGAAACATTATTTTTATTCACGCTCACGAATTTTCTTGGCATCATGATGGAAGTCATTTAACTCTTTTGAATAATAAATCATGGTTAAAAGAATACAATGGCACTTTTCTCAACATTAACAATTTTTTATTAACTGGCGAATGTTCCGAAATTGACCAGATGACGCCATGGTGGAATGAAAATATGAAGCCTTGGTTTGGAACATTTTCAACATATGGAAAATTACCTTGGAGTGATGGTAAACTCAAGGGTGCCGCTCAATTTGTAATAAATGAAAAGTACATTAGACGAAATCCCAAAAGTTTTTATGTGAATATGTATAATTGGATTATAAGCACTGATGTTGAAACTTATTGGACTGGTAGATATTTAGAATGGACTTGGCATATCATTTTTGGAAAACCTTGTGTTGTAAGATAATTATGTCGTTTATAATATAACTATGAGTTTCAATCAAAATAAATATGCGGAAGTTGCGATGTTACTCAAATCAATTAAAGGAAAAAAGGATATTATGTACAAAATCGTTCAAGATAGAGATAAACTTATTTCTATCCTCACTACGTCTATAAAAAAACTTGATACTAATTTCTCTAAAGAAATATCAAATGTTCAATCTAATTTAGTAAAAACACGCACGCAAACTTTGGAAGCTCAAACTATTTTGGAAAATTCAAGAAGAGAATTGGAAAAATTGAAATCTGAGTTGAGAACATCTCGTGCAACATTTGATAAATATAGGAGAAATTCACAACTCACTAAAGATGAATTTGCTAAAACAAAAGAACAGCGAATTTTGATTGAATCCCAAGTTCAAGCGATGCTCACAGAATCTGAAGTCTCACAAAAAGAACTGTCTCGTCTAAAAAACACCTTGAGAGAATCTCAAGCTACATTAATTGCTTCTACAAGAACCAGAAATGAATCCAAAGCTAAATTGCTTGAGGAACAGGTTAATGTTAACAACGCCAAAAAGATGGTTAACACACTAAGACTAGCTTTGGAAAAAGAATTTGACGAATCTAAAAAAGCTGCCGAAAACAAAAAAATAGCATCTGATAGAATTTTGACTTTGGAAAAAGAACTTAAGAATGCAATTGATAAATCAAAACAAAATATCAATATCTCTGTACAGGAACAACAAAAACTGCAACAAAATATTGTTTTATTAAAGGAAAAAATAAATAAGAGTGAAAAAGATCTTACTGATAGTAAAATCGAAGTTAATTCTCAATTGCAGGAGAAGGTAAACATTCAAAAGAAACTCAAATTTGCTGAAAATGAACTTAACAAACAAAAAGCGGAGGCTGTTATAGCTAAAAAAGCTCAAGAATCTGCTGAAATTGCAGTGAATAAAATAAGAGATGAACACATCAAGAAATTTATTCCATCAAGAAATCAAAATGTTTCTGCTGCACAACAAAATGTGTACGCTACTAAAGAAAATTTGAAACAGTTGCAAGAAAAATTACAAAAAGAGGAAGTTGAATTAAATAAATCCAGAACAGATGTATCAACTATGACTAAATCTATTCAAAACTCAGAACAAGAATTGGTTAAAGTTCAAAAGGCTTTGAATACTAATACTGTCCAAAACAAGAAACAACTCATTCTAAAACGAAATGCTATTTCACAACAACTTAATGAATTCAGATCAAAACTAGAACAATTTAAAAGAAATTTAATACGTAATAAACAGAATAAGCAAAACGCACAACTTCAGATTATAAACGCTACCAAAGAAATTAAAAAGGCCACAAAATCACTTTCTAGTAAAACTATTAATAAGTCAATAATTCAAATGAAAAAAGGAAGAAAACGTACGTATAAAAACAATACAATCTTAAATCTTGGTAGTGTTGTACTCAGGTTACCAACAAAATAATATAATTTCTTATTATATATGGGTTTAAATGAAAACAATCCTGCTGAAATTAGCAAGTCAATTCATAATGATTTACGCTCTGCGATGAAGATTTTGGAATCTGAACATAAAGATAAACAGCGTTTACAATCAGCACATGCCGATGTCAAGTTCGTCTTAAAAAAAATGGAACAAAATAAAACCCGACAACAAAATCAGGCCAACGCCTTCAAAACTAATTCACTACGTGCAGCTGATGTCGCAAAAAAGGCCCATGACCAAGCTTTGAAATTAGCTCTACAACGTGCAAATGCTGAAAAGAAAGGTCTTACTAATGCACAACATCAGTTGCAAATTCAACTAAACAAGGCAAAACTACATGCTAAACGTTCTGAAGAGAAAAAAAACAAAATTGAAGCTAGATATCAAAAGGAATTAGGTGAAGCACAACAAGCGCGAAAAATTGGTTCTTATGACGATATTGTTAAAGAATCTAAAAAGCGCAGTTTTGGTAGTTTTTTCAGTTTTGGCAGTGATGCTCCAGAAACAAATAAAAGATTTAAAAAGATTAAAGCTGAGCGAAATGCTTTTGAAGAAGAGTTGAAGGCCTTTAAAAAATTGCAGGTGCCATCCTTTGAGTTAAAGAAATCTTACACTAATAAGATGTCGATTGTTGATGCAAATGGTGAAATTCTAGACATAAAAATACCTGACAATGTCAAAGAAGAACAAATTCATCAAAGGATCGTAAGGATTGCACTTGGACGTATACCGGATGATTACCTAGATACTGAATATTTTATAGTGAGAGGCATGATTGCCAGAAAAATAAAAACTTGGACTACAGGCGGTGATAAGAAAAGGAAAACATATATGATTGAACTTGATCGTGCAATTGCAGTAGGACGATTAAAGAAAACTCAAGAACAATCTAAAAACCCTCAAGAATATCTTAAAAAAGAAGACATTCTTAAAGAAAAATATAAAAAACATCTAGAAACTTTGTCATCTCGTAAAATTGATAAACTAATGATATTTTATGAAGAATTGGAAAATAGAGTGGACAACTTAAATAGCGTTGAAAAAACCTTTAACGCACCAAATAAGAAAGATGAATTACAAAAGTTATTAGATTTAAGAAATAAGTTGAATGCTGAAGAAAACACTGTAATTCGTAACATGCAAGAATCTTTTAATGCGTCTAAAACCAAAATATCTTCTATTTCACGAACTTCAATAGATCCTAAAATTCAAAAATTATTTGAAAACAAAGGGATACGCATCGATGACGTTTTCAAGTCTTCATCAAGTGAAAATAAAATAATTATGACTCCACCCCAGTTTTTACAGCAAATAAAAGACAAGTACCAAAAAAAAAATTGAAAATGTTACAACTAAAATTAATGCTATTGAAAAACCCAACAAAAATGCTGGGAAAATCAGTCTTAAGCAGTTTTTGAATAATAAACTAAAATTCCTTAAACAACAAAGATTGAAAAAAGATCATCCTGATGTTAAAGCATTTGTACGCGAATTAATAAAATATGAAACTGAGAACCGTAGACTCCAGAAACAAAAACCAAATCAACCATCACAACCACCAGCAAACAATAACAAACAAAGAAATGGACTAGTACCAGCACCATCACCATCACCATCACCATCACCAGCAGCAGCAGCACGAAATGCAGAAGCAGCAGCAGCGCGAAATGCAGAAGCAGCAGCAGCATATGAAGAAATAGAAAAAGAAATTAAAAATGAATTATCAAAACTGAAATGTAGTGGAGAAAAACTTAACCAACCTTGTTCTTTAAGAGAAGAACATACTAAATTAATGTTAGAAAGTGTAATAATGAAAAAACTACAAGTCTCAGGACAGAATGTAATAGGAGGTGTTAAGCAATTATTTTTAAATAAGTATATTTCAATGAGAACGAATACTAAAGGGAAATTATCTCCGAATAACAGGCAAAAGTTGATAAAAGAAGCGGTAAATTCAGTTGTAACAAAATTTAATGATGTAATAAATACTGCTATAAATATATTGAGTATACGAGAAGAGAATAACAAATACGGTAAACAATGGATCGCATCTTCTCCACCTGAATTTACATTACTACAAAGCGGAAAATTAAATAAAAATTCAGAAATGTATAAGAAATTGGTGGAAAATAAGTTGAATGAAAAAGATATTATGATTATATTTCACTTAATGAATAATAGAGTAGATGACAAAAATATATCTATACAGGAATACAATACATTTATGACAACATGGACAACTAAAAGATTTTCAACCTTGAAAAATAATAGTGAACGACCACCACCTGAAGTTGATATTGAGAACAAAATGGGAGAACAACCAAGACCTCCACCACCAGGAGGAAAAAGAGCACGTCTACCACCTCCACGTCTACCACCCCTTCGAGTAAGGATGGGACCTAACCTTCGAGTAAGGATGGGACCTAAATATGTTAAAAAAAGTAATAATTTACAATAATAAAATGAATTGGT
>MDTC01140629.1_pt1 | contig 21156 bp, 15 predicted proteins | sample 811181 | NCBI WGS metagenome assembly MDTC01 (sample SAMN05326644, study PRJNA326480) | marine metagenome | isolation source: seawater | place: Pacific Ocean: North | collected 2011 | reverse complement strand
TTCGAATGGCACTTCGCGTTATACGGCGCAGAAGGTACGCGCGATGCGGCTTTTTGCACCCGTACTCTTTCTTTCTCCCTCCCTTTGTTTCGTTTCTCGGAATGACTTTTTGACCTTCTTTACGTTCTGTTGTGTGAAACACGACGCGCGCTCGAGCAATCGAACTGACCATCGAACTCCTTCCCTCTCTTTCTCTCCACGAAATATCGTAACAGGTACGGCATTTGAAGGTGGCATATACCACGGACGCATTCTACTCCCGGTTGATTACCCGTTCAAACCACCGAATTTTATGCTCTTGACGCCGAACGGCCGCTTCGAGACTTTAACGAAAATCTGTTTGTCGATCACGTCGTATCACGAGGAACATTGGCAACCGAGCTGGTCGGTGAGGACCGCATTGACTGCAATTCGAGCGTTTATGGTTACACCGAGCGAAGGTGCCTTGGGGGGGATAGATTTTAGCGAAGAGCAACGGAGAGAGCTAGCGGAGAAGAGTCGAGCGAACGAGGTTAATTTTACGTTTGGGAGCGAAAAGAGAAGAGAAGTCACAAGATTGATCCACGAGAAAATGTTAGGACGTATGGGGAAGGCGAAACAAGCCGCAAAGAAAATGGCTATGGAAGCAAGGGAAAGAAAGGAAAAAGAAGCTCGGGAGAGCAGTTCTGCTCAGAATGGTGACGATAATAATGTGGAAGTGCGGACGACAACGACACAAGCAGTAGCAGAAGAAGTACCACAAAGAGCACCATTGGTAGTATCACCTACCACTCGTGTATCATCAGCACACTCAAACCACCACCACCAGCAGCAGCAGCAACAACAACAACAACATGCAGAACCGAGCGAAGAAGAACATCATCAAGCACCATCCCCCACTCGTACTCCTCGAAACGCCAATGCTGCTGCAACATACCAACGCCCGCCGGCACTGGCAGACAATAACAGACGAACACAACCACCGGAAGACGACAGAACTTCCGCCATGAAACTTTTGGACTCTCTCTCCGTTTGCTTAATCGTTGCCATCGCAGCTATTCTGTTGAAACGGTGCATGTGGGTACCTCCGTTGTAACTTTAACTTATTGTACTTGTAGTGTTTTGCCTCATCGAAATTTTTGTTCGAAAACTTGTCGGTATCCAACATCCAATAAAGATAGGGCAGTCATTCTTTCCCCATAACACCTTTGCGCGTTCGAGGGGTACACGCGCAAATATCACCGCAATGACCCGATATTCCACGCACGCGTTCACTTCGACGTCTTCTTCTTCGTATTTATCTTCTCAAAGGCAATCTGCGCCTCTGACAAGGAGAAAATCATGTCATCCTCAGAGAGGATTAATGAACAAGTTCGCAGCCGATGAAGTAATGGAAGTTGAGACCATCAGCATCGACGGCTCGGCGAAACCGTCCGAGGCGTCCCCATTTCCGCTTTTATCGAATAAACAACCGCTATATACGCACGTGTCCCCTGGTGTCTGCGATATGCACGCCTCTGACGTCACCATTCGCGCCGCGTGGGTGGTGTTGCTGAGAAGTCAACACGCGTCGCACAGAGCAAACGCGAAACGGACGAAAGACATGTTTCACGAGGAAGATGAAAGTTTTCTGGATAGGTATCACGAATGGGAAGCAAAGTACGACGATTTTTTATCGAGAGTAGAGAGCGACTCTTATCAAGGCGGGACGTTGTTAAACGTGGTCAGCGAAAAGGAAAAGTTGCTGAGAGAATATGGGTTGCCGGATTTGTTTCGCGCAGTGAAAGCGGCAGAGAACGCCTTGTGTTCGGACGTTTTGTTTCAATCACTGAGGGATGACGTGGATAATTCGGAGGATTCTTTAAAAGCGTCGATTGAAATCGCGTTGGCCGGAAACTTGTTTGATGCTGGGGCGGCGCAGGCAGTTCAAAATGTCGTCGGAGGGACTGCGTTTAAAGGTGACTCGAATAAGTTTGCATTTAAGAATAGCGAGGATTTACAGTTTGCGTTTGAAGCTTCGAGGAGACGAGTGAGAAATAGCGAATGGTTGTGCGATGATTTGGATAAGCTACGAGCGAACGAGTACGACCGCGTGTGCGTGTTTTGTGACAACGCTGGCGCGGACGTTTTAGGGATGACGCTGTTAGCAAGAGAACTAGCCAAGAGAACCAAAGGTGCGAAAGTCGCGTTAGTCGCAAACGAGTTGGCAGCTTTAAACGACGTCACTATTAACGAACTCGAAGAGTTTTACGAAGCTTGCGAACAACACGACCAGAATTGCTTACAAAAGTACCGCGAAAATGGCAAAATCGTCCTCCTCTCTTCTGGCCAATCGTCTACTTTACTCAATCTGAATACTACCGGAAAAGATGTCAACGATTGGGTCAAATTCGAAGACACTGTCAGTCGTAGCGACATGGAAGGGGGGAAACTAAGATGGCTTATCGTTTTAGATGGTATGGGCCGCTCCTTAGAATCGAACTGGGAGTGCGGCAAGTACGTTCAACCACACGTGGACGTGTTGAACTTGGCGATGGTGAAATCCGAGATTAATGCTAATCGCTTAGGCGCGAACGTGTACGATTGCGTGTGTAAGTTGTCCAACAGCAGATAGAGATAGAAAGAAAGATGGAATATACTAGTATATATATATAGTCTTAAAGTTGTTTGGTTGTTATATATGTGTGATCATTGTTGTATTGTCATTATTTATCATCGGCGCTAGAGCGGAAAATTTACTCACATCCCCTATCCACTTTTTTAGGGGAATGTCACTAATCACCAAAAAATGAGCGCGATGACGATGGCATCGTCCGCGCGTTGTCGCCTGTTCTCGCGTACCACAAATACCCCGTCGACTAGTAGCCGAACACCCGTGGACAGAGATGTGAGAATCTATGCGCAACAACGACAGAAGAGCAAATCGAACACGAAAAAGAAAACGAAGGACAAATACGAATTCCCTGGCTCCATGCCCGCTTCGTTTCAAAAAGATGTAACGCGCGCGCTCGAACAGGCAAAAAGAGCGGAGAAAGTCTGGTCGTGCGAGATTACGGATTTTTATTCCCCACCTTTATGCGATTGGATTGAAAAAGCAGTCAAGAAGAACTTTGGGGACGCGATAGTTTGCGATAGGACGGGTGGTTATCAAGGAGCTGAGCAACACAGGATGTTGTTGGCAAGACCTGAGAATAGCGAAGAGTTATTCGAGTTAGCGAAGAATGACGAGTTTTTCTCGAACGAAGGAGAAGATGGAGAAGGAGAGGTGGATACGAGCAACTGTGCCATCGCGTGCGTGAACATTAGCGGTATGTTTGCGTTCGATCCGGCGTCGCATCCAGACTTTTTAGGGGCGGTGTTAGGTGCGGGAGTGAAACGGGAGAAGATTGGCGATATTTTAGTGAATAGCTCTTCCGAGGGTGGAGCGAAAGTCTTGGCGACTCCTGCGATTGCAGTTTTCTTGACGAGAGCATTAGAGAGCGTACGAACGGTTAAAGTCAACGTGGAGCTGTTCCCTCTGAGCGAATTGGAAGCAGATCAAGGGGCTCAGATGCAGGAGCCTATGCGCACGTACGAAGCGTCGCTTCGGTTAGATGCTATCGCCTCGGCGGGGTTTCGGTGCGCGAGAAGTAAGATGGGGGACGATATCGTAAAAGGCAACGTTAAATTAAATTATAACGTGTGCGAAAAGAAGAACGCGACGGTCGGAGAAGGCGATATGATTAGTTGTCGAGGAAGAGGAAGAGTTGAAGTCAAAGAAATTTTAGAGCAACAAAACGATAGGTATCGAATCGAGTTGGTGCGATTCAAATAGGAAAGAGTTGTACCGAGGTAGTCATTATTTATAATTTTTGTTTCATATTTCGTATTTAATTCTTTTCTTCTCCGTTCTTATGTTCTTCTTTTTCTTCTTTGTCACTGTCTCTGTTGAACAAGCCGCATGCGTACTTTTCCACGTGTCCTTTTTTAGGTGGCGGCGACGGTCTCATATCCCAAATAGCTGGCAAGGGAGGTTCCGCGTCCGGTGGGAGTTTTGTGGTCACCAAAGTAGTCATCTCCCAGCCCATATCCAAATCGAGCGTACCTGTACCTCTCATTTCATCTTGGCAATCAAGCGTTTCATGTCCTAAGAGCAGTTTCGAGCACAGCGAGCCTAAATGGCCAAGTTTCTTTGAGTATCGAATCGAGGATTGGATGGCCATCCATAATTTGTCGCGCGACATGGTTTGCGGGCATTTGATAGCCGTAGCGAGCGAGCGGACGGTGGTTGATGTCGATAAAGGCCGCACACATCCCCTCTGCGTGACGGCGTGTTTATGGTCGTCGTATAAAACGCCCTTTAAGAGTTTCTCAGACTCGGCGAATATGATTTGCAAGTCGTCGTTTTTCGTTTTGTTCGGATCTTCCCAGAAAATCACCGAATCCCACGTGCCGAAGAGCATGCGTTTGACTTCGTTCGTCTCTTTCTTTGACACGACGCCAGTGACAATATTGCGCATCGCCGGCGAAAACTCGGCATCATATTCGTGAAATTTCAGAATGGCTTCTAAACCGGTTTTTTCGCACTCAATTTTTATGTCGCCGCACAACTCGCCAATGGGTTTGCGCAAGTAAAACTCGTGCGCCTTAAGCGTCGGTAACGTGTACATGTACACTTCCGTATCAATACTTTGCTCCGATTTTGGGCAGTTATCGCGTCTTCTCCAGCGAGATAAGTAATCCGGATGTCCACTCGCACCGTTCAACTCCACGTAACAACCTTCTCGGCAAACGTCATTTGGCGAGCTCTCTTCTCGATCCATCGGACCGGGCATTTCCATATGAATCAAAAGAGACGCGCCGTACATTTCTGCTCTTGGAATGGCTTGGATTTTTGTTGAACTTCGTATTTTTTGCCTTGAGCCGTCTAGAAAATGGTCCGCGGTGCGTATATCCTTGAAGTTATACGCGTTATTTTCTTGAAAATAGACGCTTAACGGCATCCCGTCTGGGAGAGATCGCACGAAATCCATATTTTTAGGCGTTTCGACGCATCGAACAACGTGCGAGCCGAGAGGTGGAGGTAGAGGTAGAATTCCAGTATCGCTGCGAACGGCTTTGTCTTCATCACTCGAATCGTACGCGTCGAAAGGATCGGCATGCGTAAACGTAACCTCCTCGGTTTCGCTCTTTTTCTTGATCGACTTGTCTCCCTCTGTATCGTTTTCCGAGGGTGACTTCTCGTTAAACCCAGGCCCGCGCGGACGTAAAAATTCCGCAATTTGAGCAACGATCAACCGTGTCGCGAGTAAAAAACGTTTCACTGATTCTTCTTCGCCGTCGAAGTGTAAATCTCTCTCCACCATCATCGATGAGCCTTCAGCAGAGGCGTTCTCGTTATCTCCACAATTGCACACAATATTACCCTTGTCATCGTATGTCGTTACCTCTCGATTTTGAAATACCGAATCTCTTCTTAAACACTCACTCAACTTCAATCCAATATTCACCGCAGAATCCGCGTTGGCCACATCCGATCTCAAATTCGCAGTCTTCGGCACCACGTTTTCATCGAGGCGCAGAAATTTCCCGTTCAAATTCGTATGCATTCTTCGTTGCCCCGAGCGGGTCTGCTTTTTCGCCGCCTGCCTCATTTCGTGCTCTTGTAACTTTTGATGCGACTGGAGTCGATGCACTTTCGCACGCAACCGTTCCGCGGCAACTTTAAACTTCAAAAAGTGTTCATCTTTCTCGTCGTGTAACGACGGCTTGACGAATTTTTCGACGTCCACACATGAAGAAGTAAAAAATTGCGAGTGCAGCGCGGAGAACGCGGCGTCGACTTTTACGTCCACATCTTCGATGCGATGTTCGAGTCGATTTGAACTCATAATCGCTCGTTCTTCGTCGTCCAGGAACTCGAACGCACCCAAATCCAAACAGTCATCGTCATCGTCGTCGTCGTCGTCGTCATCCGAAGATAACGACGACGAAGCGGCTTTTTTCTTGTTCGAGAAAAAATTCTTCTTCTTCTTCTTCTTCTTCTTCTTCTTCTTTGATGTCGTCGATTGTTCTCGCGACTGTTGAAGAGGCGGAACGAGGACATCCGCGTCGTCATCGTTCGCTTCGTCGGAGGACGAGGAGGAGTCCGTCACGCACTCTTTGACGTCACCGTCCATGATTCGTTGTGGGGATGACTTTTCGTACTTTCTCGTATTTTTTAATAATTGTTCTTACGAGTACCTCGGATTTTCTCGAAAAATGTGAGGCGTGTTCATACGAGGAGTAGGCGGTCGTAGTAATAATAGTAATAGATTTAAATGTACCGTGGTACCTTGGAAATGTGTGTGGTACACTTTTTAAGACACCCCTCCGCTGGGTCGTTTACCTTGACTCACCGCCCTCGCAATGCGGCAATCGAGTTCCGCCGGTTGCTCTGCCGGCACGGTTAAATCGCACCCGTTCTCGAGCAAATCTCTCGCGCTACTCATCGCATCCTCGGGAAGCTGCGCCAATATTTCGTCGATTTGTCTATCAATCAACCCAAAATATTCCGCCGGCGCTTTAAAATTCACCGCCACTCTCGCGTTGTTCGCTTTCAGTTGCGTCTCCAACTCTTGAATCGACTGTTTCAACGCCTCCACTTCGTACGGATCTAACCCATACATCTCTAACATCGTCGGCAATGCTCGAGTCATTGGTCCGGATACCCTCGTCGCACATTTCACGTTCAGTTGCGACAAATCGCAGTTATATACAGGGGCGTCGCACGTTTTACGAAAGTCTTCGTTTTGGTCCGCAATGTCTCTCAACGCTAATTGCACAGCAAGCACCACAGCCACAGCTCTCAAGGGGTCTTCTATCGGAACGTCTAAACCAGAGTTAAACATCGCGCGTGCCACCATATCGTTCGGCCGAACGATACCAGCCGTCGCGCACAACAACACCGCGTTGGTCATAAATAACGCCTCTCTTCTCGTTCTCTTCTTCTCTTTCCTTTCTTCCTTCTCCCGCGCGGCATCATCGCCCTCCGTTCCCGACGACGACGACGACGACGACGACGTTAATTTTTTTCTCGCTGTCGTTCGTCTCGAGGCGTTCTTCCCACCGACGCGCGTTCCTCGCGCTCTCCTCGCGTTGACCGCCGCGGCTCCTCGCGTCGCCGAAGATGGAGCACCTCTCGCGGCAAACATGACGACAAAGACGAGCGCGAAGAAAGAAAGAAAGAAAGAAAGAAAGAGAGGGTACAAAAAATGAGGGTTTCAAGGTGCCCACATTATTTATTTTGCTCCCTTCTTCTTTTGCTTCCCATTTTTGGTGCCCCCTTGAAACCGATACACCACCAGATGACGACGACGACGTCGATCGATCGAGTGCAACGAACGAGAACGACAAAAACCAACGCGCGGACGACGGAAACGGACGTGGATTTCGTGAAGAATTATAAGGATAAATCGCGACTTGGGTTCATAGGTAAGCGAGGAAATTGCGTTGGATTCATGTCCTCCCCTTTTCTCTCTCTCTCTCTCTCTCTCTCTCTCTCTCTCGAATCGCGCGCGCCGTGTGCGTGTGAACTGATCATCTCTCTGTCTGCATCTACAGGCACGTGGAAACACCGCTACTACGTGATCAAACAGCGATTACTCCCGAACGCGCGTAAACTTCAAGCGAGCGAGTTGGAGAACCGCTCGAGAATCATCGTGCATGTGGACATCGATTGTTTTTTTCTCCAAGGTTCGATACATACTTTGAGACCAGATTTGATGGACGATAAAGAAACTCCAATGGCGGTCGCGTGGGGGGAAACCGGGGAGATAAGTTGTGCGAATTACGCGGCGAGAGCGTTGGGGATACGCGCAGGCATGAGGTTTAACGATACTAATAGGAAAAGGCCTGGTAATTTGATCCTGTTGAGTTATTGTTTCGACGCCTACATTGAGTTCGCAACCAACTTTTACGAGGCGTTGTTCGAGTTGACGGATCACGTGATTGGATCGAGTTGCGATGAGGCATATTTGGATGTCACGAATGGACTAAACCTGGAAAGTGTTACAGAAGAAGGCATAGATAGCGTCAACGCAAGTATTAGAGGCCAAGCTATGGCGAAGTTTATCCAAAAGTATGTCTCCGAGAAGTGTAAATTGAAATGCTCTGTCGGCGCTGGGCCAAACAAGTTGGTCGCCAAATGTGCCACGACGAAGTATGCGAAACCAAACGGCATGAGTGAGGATCCTTTTTATTACGTGTCGAAAGAAGATGCGCCTTATTTTATGGCGCAATTACCAGTGGAAGACGTCCACGGAGTAGGACACGTTTTGTGTAGAAAATTGAAAGAGGAGAGGATTCGAACGTGTGCAGATCTTCAAGCGATTAAAGAGGGAAGTCAGCGATTTATGCAACTCATCGATGCGGTAGGAGGCGATATAGCAACATATAATTTAATTCAAAAGGCTCGCGGGATAGATGAGACGGAATGGAAACCAGATCCACCGCCGCAAACTACATCAATGGAAATTTCCTGGGGAGTTAGATTTACTACGAAGGAGAGAGTTTTGGCTATTTTAGAAGACATGTCCAAAGTCGTTTGCGACAGAGCCAAGATGTTGGGAGATCGCCGCGCAAAATCAGTCACGTTTAAAATCATGCTCTCTAAGGACATAAAAAGCATTCATAAAAAGGGCTTCTTAGGTCACGGTCCCTGTAACGATTATTCAAAATCGAAAAAATTGACCAACGCTACGAACGACTATAAAGTTATTAACAAGAAAGTTCGCGAGATTTTACAAGAGTTAAACGCGAGAATTCATTTTGGTATCGAGATTATTCGCGGTTTATGCGTGAGGTTACATTTTGAAAATAACACCGGGTCGCCTGCAAAGAATCCCAAGAAGCGTGGTTTACTTTTGGACAACCGAGGCCCGGCGCGAGGTAACATTGGCCCTCAAGCAAAAGTTCACATTCCGGATAAAACTCAACCGAGAGTAAACTCTTTGTTCATGCGAATACAGAAGAAACAGAAAATACTATTGGGAGAAGCTAATGATAATAGTAGAACGGAACAGGAAAGACTGAAACAAGAAAATGGAGGAGAAATAGTCAAAAATCAAGTCGAAAACTGCGCGCCGCCTGCCTTCATCGAGAAGGAGTTCAAATCCATCGAACACCTCTTCACTTGCCAAAGTCGCCGACTGGCCGTTGAAATGCACCGCGTGAGACAAGCCGACGAATTCAAGGAAAATTTAGAAGGTCAAGAGCAAATCATCGCAGGTTTAGCGACCGAGTGCGCTTTCTCTCTCGCCGACGCCGTACGCTATGCCGTCGAAACCATCAAGAAACAATACGTCTACAAAGAAGATATAAAGGAGTTCGTGGAGAGAGTTAAGAACTTGGTAAAATTCCACGAAGAAATGCTGTTTAAGGGCGACGGCGTGGACTTTTTTGTCGCGACATGGAAAGTCGTCTGCGATGAAATGTGTTAACACGTGTTACAGCAAAATTTTACTCGAGATCTCAGTCCGTGGCATGTGGAGATTAAAATATAGACAAATGAGCGTTTCAAGAAGACTTGTTAATCGTGAAAAAAATAAACGCGCGCGCGCGCTTTCATAACAAAACGCATAGAAACGCTCACACAAACACAAAGGCAAACGAAATAGAAAGAGAGAGATTATAGTCGTACATGTTCGGCTCTTTGACAAAATATCTGTTCATCGCCTCCTCGTCTCTTTGCGCTCTCGGGTACTTACAAGACCAACACATTCTCGAATTGAATACGAAGAAGATTAAAAATCCAGAAGTTCGAAAGTACACGGAACTCGTGTGCGTGGAGTGGTCGTTGTGGCTAGAAAGCAACAGAAAGTCGATTTGGAATCGGTTCATCGACTCATCGAACTACAAAAAGTAAACGAAGAGCCCTCTGCAACAAAAGATGATGTTGAGAGATGAGAATGGAAAGCGATCGGCATCTGTCAACGCGAAACTTGGCAAGTCGATTGCGTTCGGGTGCATATTAGGAGTCCTCGTGTCTTTGTTGAAGCATCAGAGAGATGAAGGGCATATAAAGCGAGCAAGAGCAGAGCATGAAAGAGCTATAGGTTTGACAAGTACTGGTATGAATGGGAATAGTAATAACAGGCGCATGTGGGATGTGGATTTTAGGAGTTCTGGCGGCGGCGAAATAGATGTTCGGCATCGAGAAGAAGAGAAGACGCCGTTTGAACGGGAGGAGGATGTGGTTGGTACTTTGTCGAGTCAGAATAGTGGCAGTAGAAAGAATGACGATAATATTTCTCGTTCTTCGTCTTCGTCTTCTCTACGAACGACTGTCAAACCGCTCACGGAGACGTACCCAGACGCATTCGCCTTGCCATCCATGTCCGACGAGCCGAACAAAGTGTGCGAACCGAAAACAATCAACACGGACGCGTGGGGTTCTGCCAGACGATTGGACTTCTCCGTTGCTAAAACGGATTCCAAATGGCCTCAAAATTGCGAAGGCGATTTAAAAGCCTTGTGCGAAGTCGTCAAGGAAATTTCGATTGATAGAGAAGTCTTGGCAGCGGTGGCGAATTCCGCCGCGCCGGGGATTTATAAGTTTGTCGATTCGATTAAATCGTTGAAAATTACAAACTTTCTCGTCATATGTTTGGACGATATGTTGGAGAAGAACTTGAAGGATAAAGGAATTGCGACATATAGAGTTAAAAACGACGCGAGAGGGTCACACAAAATCTCCGCTCAAAAGTTTGGCATCATAAAAGATTTCGTCAAAGTTGGGTGTTCGGTTTTATTGACAGACACAGATGTCGTGTACTTACAAAACCCGTTTCCGTACTTATACCGCGATCACGATATTGAGTCTATGTCTGACGGATGGGACAATCAAACCGCGAATGGGTTTCATCAAGTCATCGACGACGCAGCTATGGGAAGATCGGGACGCGCGCGAGTGAAAGCGTTTCGGATTTCCGCGTTGAATTCTGGATTGTGGTACGTCGCTGCAACGGAGGCGTCGTATAGGCTCATGTCCATCATGGCGCACAGAATGGCCACGGAAGATTTATGGGATCAGGCCGGGTATAACTTAGAGTTATGGTTCGCCAGTAGAGATTGGCACCAAACGAGCGGCGCGACGGTTCGTGTGATGAATCCGTATTGTTTCTTAAACAGTAAAGTGATGTTTCGAATCGTGAGACACAAAAAAGAGTTGGATAAACATAGGCACAGACCGGTGGCTATGCACGCGAACTACCACACGGATAAAGAACGGAAAATGCAACTCGTGGATAAGTATTACAACCACGATGCTAACATCGCGTCTTTAGAATGCACGACCGGGTGTTCAGGAGAGTTAAAATCCATCCAAGAATTAGAAGGAAAACATAAGCACGCCGTGAACGATGGGATTATTGGTTCTAAGAATTGGAAGGAAGGTGCGCCTGCGGCGTATAGCTCTCAATGCATGCCAATGAAAGACTGGTCCGGGAAAATTACCGATTTAGGACGCTCGTTACACGCGATTTCAAAAGCACGAACGTCACCGTCAAACGATGGTGCATCCGCTCAAATCGACGCAATATTGTCGAGGAAAGGCGATATCTTCAAAAGCGATGATTCGTCCGCTATAGTCGTTTCGGCGAACGACGACAACGCTGACAATTTGAAAATCTTCCTCGAACGAGGCGCGAAGAAATTGAAAGTAGACAAACGTGTCATTGTCGTCACGAATTCACGGAAAGCGGCGAATATTGCGCGAACCGCCTCCAGTGAAATCTCCGTATTGGAGTCTAGCAGCTACGATGCGACTATTTTGAAATGGAATGCCATGAAACGACTCTTGGAGAATGGCGTGCACACGATTGCGATAGATCCAGAAACTGTGCTTGTGCACGACCCGTCGTCGTATTTTTACCGGGACGCGGACGTGGAAGCAATGTCGGACGGTTGGGACGATATGACCGCGTATGGTTACGATCATGTCGTTGACGATCCACACATGGATTGGTCGAGGTATTGTCACGGCGGACGTGCAGCGAGTAGAGATGATGGGTTTGTAAGATTTGAAGCTACGGAAGAATCGTTGGCGCTCGTGACGCGCGTCGCGAGGATACTTTTAGGCATTGAAAGCTCCTCGTCCATGGATATCGCAATCAGGGCACACGAAGCATTTAACGAAGCGCTCGATTTACCTGCCCATGGCGATTACGTTGGTCCCGGTGTTATCAAAAGGACGCTCAATTATTTATGCTTTGCAAACTCGAAAATGATTTATCGCTTCGTCAAGAAGGATGCAAAGGCGAAGAAGTTTATCCCAGTTGCCATACGCATGAGTTACCACTTGCGATTAAAAGAGACGGCGCAAAGAATGATAGACACGTACAGCTATTATGAGGAAATGAAAGAAAATACCTTCGTAGGTGCAAGTGCGAAGACGATTTCAAATTTCGAGCGATGGACACACGGCGAAGGATTCGGTGAAGTTGCCGCAGATTCTAAAATCATGTGCAAATTGCGAATGGTTTCACCCACGGAAAGCATAGAGAATTACTCCGAAAAAACACGCGTGGCGTCCATATTATCCAAGTTAGGCGAAAACGAACCGTTCTCGTGGGGTGGCGTCCCTGGTTTGCGGTTCTTGGAACACGGCGATTTGGTAACGCCGTGGGGTAAAGGCACGTGGGGGTTCATCGATAAAGGGAAAGGACAGCTAGACAATGTGAGCGTTTTTGCAGAGTTCGCCGGTGTGAAACACTTGTTGACGTTTGAAAACATCGGGGAAAATAACGCGTTGCACGATGCAGTCTTCGTTTCCGAACGTTGTACGGACGGCGATCAAGTCATCGGCAGAGTAGTCGCGAAATCTTAGAAACAGTCGTATTATGAAAAAAAAAGTCCATAAACGAGTCAGTACGTATGTGTGCACAAAAATAATTTAAGTCGGCGTGGCAGTTTTGGTAATTCTCTCTTTTTCTCTCTCTTTCTCTCATCCGTTTTACTGATTAAGCGCCTTTCTCCACTGCAGCTTTCAAAATCGCACCAGATTCCGCTGCCGACTTCCCAGAGCACTCGTCGAGCAATCCTTTCACGCCGGAAATGTCTAGTTTGAGCATCAACTGATCCAAATCAAACTCATCCGGCGCACCTTCCGCCCCGTCGCGAATCGCTCTCACCGCTTTTCTCGTCTTTTGCATTTCTTTCTTTTCTGCCTCTTTCTTCTTTTTCGCCGCCGCTGCTGCTGCTTTCGCGTCCTGCGCCGCCGCTGCCGCGGCAGCTTTCGCCGCCGCCGCTGCCGCCTCGTTCTCAGCCTTGGAACCGCCGCCTTTACCACCATTACCACTCTTCTCTGCCTTCTTCGCCTCTCTCTCCGCCGCTTTTCTCTCCTTCTCTTTAATCACTCTCGGATCTAAGTTCTCTGCCGCATCGAAAAACGCTCTCAACTTTACCGACTCTTCCTTCTTCTTCTCTTTCCTCTTCGTCTCGTTTTCCTTTTGCATTTGCCTTCTGTGGTACCTATCGTTCGCGGATTCCAAATCGTTCTCTTGGTCGTGCGGAAACTCTCTCCACGACTTGAACTTTGTCCACGAGACGTACATCTTCTTCACGTCTTCGTACGGCGCGTCTTCTTCTTCGCAAATGACGTGTCCGCCTTTGACATCCGACCATCGCTCCAACTTTTGAAACGCCGGAATGAACGTCGTAAACCACGTCTTCCCGGGTTTAATGCTCGTCGGCAAATCGTGTTTCGGTGCGTCAACAGAATCGTATTCTCTTCTTCTCTTATCATCAGACAACACCTCGTACGCGATCGCGACCGCTTTATACCTCTGTTCGATCGCTTCCTTCCCTTCTTCGTCGGCGCCCGCGATGCCGCACTTATCTGGATGCAACTTCATCGAATACTCCTGGAAGTTCTCCTTAATTTGCTCCGGAGTCGCCAAATACCTCTCCACGGCTAAACCAATCGCCCCGTAGTGATCCGGATACTCTTTGCACCCTTTCTTGATCGTCTTCTTCATCTTAAACGCGGCGGAATTCAACAAGTTCTCAACCGTCTCTTCTCCCTCTTCCTCTTCCTCTTCCTCATCGTCGTCGTCGTTTTGGAAGGAACTCAACGAGTCTCTGCCTCGGCCGGCTAATTTTGCCGCTCTCAGAATCTTTTCGTCCGTCGCTTCCAACCCTAACGATTGTCTCACCTTCGCGTGGAAGTGTCTCCCCGCCGCTTCTTTCATCGTCGATGCGCGAATCAACATTTGCGCGGTCGTGCCGCACACTTCGGCGCCTCCAGATGGGACTTTCGTTCGGTCGTACTCCAAACGCAAATTGCTGTAATCTTGACCTTCGCCGTCCATGATGGCGGTGAAATCCTCGAACGACTCCACGTGCGAGAGCGTCGGTTTCGGTTTCTTCTGAAGCTGTTGGATGAGATTCATGGTCTTCTTTTCGTCTCCGTTTGGATCGCTCTCTTCTCTCTTCCGCTATATAAACGGGGTCTTCAGAAAGAAATCGGATTCGTTTTCTATCTCTTTCAAGAGATTAATGGAAACGAAGACGGCTCGTCGTCTGCGCTTTGGCTCTTCTTTCTCTCTCTCTCTCTCTCTCTCTTTCGCGACAAAAGCTCGTCGTCGTTTCGGGGAGACGCCTCTCAAAAATCGCTCCTTCCTCTCGTTTCGTCTGAAGACGGTGGTCCTCTTTGTCGTCGTCTTCTTTGTCTTCTCGCACGTGTGAAGATGATGATGATGACTTTATGAAGCCGATGTGATAAAAATGATAAAAATGATGATGGTGTAGGATGTGGCGGCTATGAGAGGTGTGTTTTTTTTTCTTTGTTCTCGTTTGTTGTTGTTGTTGTGGGGTCGATTTTTTCGGTCTTTTTGACAAAAACCCGATACGAGTACGAATTATTAAAAATGAAATTATTATTAAAAGTGACGATGATGAGAGCTCGCTTTTTTTTTCAAAGAAGAAGACTTTGAAAAGAAAGAAAGAAAGAAAGAAAGAGACTTTGAAAAAAAAGGGAAGAAGAATTGGAGTACATCATCTCTCGCGAAGAATGTGCGTTCGTCCCTAATAAGCTTACGCCAAAAAGTCGTTCGTTTTTCTTTTTATTGAGCGGGGCTCTCGACGACTTGACAAAGACCAATAAAAGCGACTACACACGACGAGTACAAAAGACGAAAAAGAAGGAAAAAAAGGAGGAGGAGGAGGAGGAACTTTTGTGTCCCCATCAAAAATCATCGTGTCTTTTGAGTGTTCGACACAAAAAGGAACAACCGCTTTGTTGTTATAACGGTTCTTCTTCTTCTTCTTCTTCTTCTTCTTCTTCGAACCACAACAACGACGACGACGGAAAAAGACACGCGGCCTTGCGGAGGAGAAGAAGGAGGAGAAGAAGGAGCGCTCTTTCGCGTCCACATAGAGGAGGAGAATGCCGAACCCGTTCGTGGTCCTCGCCACCGCCGGGTACGACCACACCATTCGATTCTGGGAAGCGACGAGAGGCGTGTGCTACCGAACGCTGCAACACCAAGACTCGCAAGTGAACAAACTGGAAATCTCCCCGGATAAACAGATATTAGCGGCAGCGGGGAACCCGACGATTAAAATATTCGAAGTGAACGCGTCGAATCCGTCGCCGATAGTCACGCACGAAGGACACCAAGGGAACGTCACCGCGATTGGGTTTGAGAGAGACGGGAGATGGATGTATTCGGGAAGCGACGACGGGACGGTGAAATTGTGGGACGCGAGGCAAGGATCGAGGCACACGAGAGAATACGAGTCGAGAGCGGCGGTGACGACGGTGGCTTTGCACCCGAATGGCGCGGAGTTGTTATCCGGAGACGCGAACGGGAATATCCGAGTGTGGGATTTGGCGATGAACGCGTGTTCATGCGAGTTAGTGCCAGAGGTTGGAGTAGCGGTGAGAAGCGTGAGCGTGGCGCCAGATGGGAGTTTAGTCGTAGCTGGGAATTCCACCGGGACGTGTTACGTGTGGCGATTGCAAAAAGATGCAAAGACGACGGCGCATTTTGAACCGTTGCACAAGTTGAGAGCACATCCGGACGAGTACGTATTGAAGTGTTTGATTTCGCCAGATGTGAGGAGTTTAGCGACAACTAGTAGCGATAAGACGGTCAAGTTGTGGAATTTAGACGGGCTAGGATTAGAAAGAACGCTGAACGGACACTCCAGGTGGGTATGGGATTGTGTGTTTAGCGTGGATGCGGCGTATTTAGTCACCGCGAGTAGTGATGGAAGTGCTCGACTTTGGGATTGTAGTAGCGGGGAAGCTATTCGGGTGTATAACGGGCATCACAAAGCCGTGGTGTGTTGCGCGTTGAACGACTCCGCCGTGGATGCAGAGAGGGGGGGTAACGAAGTAGTTAAGTAGTCGAAATGTATAATTTTTTGTAATCAATAATAATGTAGAGAGCTAACTTTTTTAAAATTTCGTCACAAGCCTTTCTCTCTTTCAAAGCGGATAGAGAGAAGGAGAGAAAGAGAGAGAATTCGTTTTTTGCCTCGACGAAAGAACTATCACGCGCGTTTTATTCAAAGAACGACGCACCGCGCGCGAGGCTCTTTTCCTCCGGTTATCTGCTCCTCAACAACGCGCACACCCGATAGATAAAAAAAAACTTTCCTCTTTTTTTCCATTCCAAAAATGGTGAACAAGTCGCTGGGATGTTCCAAGTGCCGATTTAGCAAAAACGGGTGCCAAAAGTGCCGCAATCCAGAATTGTATTACCAGCCGAAACATCTGACGAAAGAGCAAGAGGAGAGACGGATCGCGAGCTTAACCGCGTACGAGAGAGAGAGAGAGGTATAAATTTTTGATTTTTGATTTTGGTGTACTGACGAGACTCTGTTCTTTTATAATCCTCGTCTCTCTTTTGGCGCGCGTCATATCATCAAACAGGAAAACATCAAACGAAACAAGTTACGACTGGAGGCTCTAAATTTACCGAAACCTGCAGTCAATGTGGCAAAACCGACGAGTAGTGCGCCGAAGAAGAGAAAAATAAAGGGACAGTTGGAACCGACTCGACGTTCGACGCGGGAGACGTCGAGCAAGAAAATAAGCTATAATTTTGACAACTACGATAAAGAGTTAAACGCGGCTGAGAGAGCGTTTGAAGGGAAAAGTGCGTCGATGGGATATTTAGAACCGAATTTAGACGAGAATTTGATGACGTGTGAGGAGTATTGCGAGAGGAAAGGGTTGAAGAAAGGGTTGAAGATTGAGAGAGATTTTGAAGGGTGGGTGGAAGAGAAAACATGCAAGGAGTTGAACTTTGCGCCTACGCAAGAGGAGCATTGGCAGAGGATGGGAGTGAGTGGCCCCAGGGAGGCAGTAGGGCGGATGGGAAAGAGTTCAAACGCGAAGGAGCATTCTAGGAAGTGTTTGCACACGAATCCGAACATGTATTTTTATCGACATTGCAAACCAGGGGAAGAGCCAAAGTGGGGACCGTGGGAGGAAGACGAGATTCAGTTGTTCATGGAAACGGCGACAAAGTACGGAGTTGGGGATAATTGGGGTTTATTTTCCTCCTATATTCCAGGAAGAGTTGGCTATTCGTGCAATCAAGCCTATCGTAGCATTATGTTGCCGAGAGGATTACTTTTAGACGACCATTACTTGTTGACCGATAGCGGCAAAACGGTCATTAGGAAAAAAAGGACTGGATTGAAGAAAGGTTATTAGTCTTATTATTCATTTAGGTAACTTCAGAATTTATGAGAAAGATGTAGTAGATAACTCCACTTCTTTTCATTAACTTTTGTTCTATAATTGTACTTTCACTTCCTCCGAGGGCACGATGTTGTTTGTTAACACGTGCGCGCGCGCAATAGAGGTACTTCTTTCTCTTCAATACTGCGACTTTGATTAATGGCAAACCTCTCGACGGAGTCAAGGGTGCTCTTGAATTGACCTCTCGGCAGAACCGAGGGTTTTCTTGACGTTCGAGCAATATATAGTTTGTAGAAATAACCACAAACAAACACTCAAAACGTTGTTTTGCAGTCGCGCGTTGATACCGAGCTCTTTGAGCTATACATCAACGCGCTCGCAACTCTTACTTTCTCCTGTCTCTTTAGTTTCTCTACGACTACACTCTCAAAATTGAAAGTCTTTTGTACAGTGAACTCGAATCAGATGTTTTCGTTCGACGACGCCTCGTTCTTCTTTTTTTGTTCAACTGGGTATGTACTAAACCCGGCTCAGATCAGACTTGGCTCGCTCCGCTGTTGTCGAGGAATAATAAAAAACGTATTCCACGATACAAAGAGGTACTCTTTCTCTTTCATCAACTCAAGTTGATGATTGTGTAACAAAGAAAAAGTATCAGCACAATTTCCTCCGCGTCTCACTCAATCTTACATTCTCGTTATACTTTCCTATTTCTTTCCTTCCTAAGAATACAATCTTCTCTATTAAAATTCATTCCTCTTCCTTCCTTCTTTTCTACCTTTTATACAAACAATTTTCTAGATAACATTTTCTATGATGATGTTGAAAAATTGTTAACGGCAATACTTTGCCGGATCGATATTTTGAGGGATTTGTTGAATCTCTGTCCCTAACTCTTGCTCAATTCTGAACAAATTAAATCGATCTTCGTACGTCACCAAGTTCACGGCGATACCCAAGTGACCAAATCGGCCAGATCTACCGACTCTGTGCAAATACGTCTCTCCAGACTTCGGGAAATCAAAGTTAATGACGACATTCACGGATTGAATATCAATACCTCGGGTAAATAAATCCGAGGAGACCAAATTTCTACACGAACCGTTCCTGAAATCGTGGAAGACTTTGTTTCGGTCGTTTTGTTGCATTTTCGCGTGGATGTAAAAGCACGAATAGCCAAGCTCCGTAATTTTCTTCGCAAGCAATTCAACTCTGTTCACAGAGTTGCAAAAGATCATGGACTGGTTGATTTGCAACTTGGAAAACAACGTATTCAAGCAATGCACTTTCTGTCTCTCTTCAACAAAGGCGTAGTATTGTGTGATACCTTTTAAGGTCAACTCTTCCATCAAGTTAATGACGTAAGGTTTTCTTAGATACTTATCTTTGAACGACTTGACCGTGACCGGAAACGTCGCTGAGTACAACAAAATTTGTCGGTTCTTCGCGCAAAAATCGATAACTTGCGCGATAACTGGTTCAAACTCTGGCGCCAACAACTTATCGGCTTCATCCATGGCCAACATCGTGACGTTGGATAACTTCGCGACGCCTTTACCAGCCAAATCAACCAAACGACCTGGAGTCGCCACGACGACATGCACCGCTTGGTGCAAACGCATAATGTCGTCCTTCAACGAGGTTCCACCCGTTGTCACCATGACTTGCGTCCCCAAGTGCTTACCGAGCTCTTTACATACCTGTGCTGTTTGCAAAGCCAATTCTCTCGTCGGCACCAAAATAACAGCTTGGATGATATTCTTAGTTGAATCCGTCTTTTCCAAAATTGGAATCGTAAATGCCGCAGTTTTACCCGTTCCGTTCTTCGCTCTCGCTAAAATATCTCTCCCAGTCAACGCGATCGGGATCGACTCTTCTTGAATCGGCGAAGGTCTTTCAAAGCCTTTCTCAAAAATGCCCATCAAAAGTTCTCTTTTTAAGAAGTAATCTTCGAATTCGTTTCCTTTCGTCGCGGTAACATCTTCGGTTTGGTATCGCTCGTCGCGCGCTGGAGCTTTGATCTGGTCTTTCCAGTTATCCTGCGCTTTCGTTGGAACCAAGTTTGGGCTGTTGTTGTTTTTTCGAAGAGAAAGAGTTCGCGGTCAGAATGCGAGAATCAAAGAGAGAGAAGAGAGGGCGACCTCGGAGACTTAAGCGACCCGAAGAAAATTAACGAGAAATCGTAAACTCTCTTGGGACGAGTCCTCGCGACCCATACTCTTTCTCAAAAAGCAAAAGAAACGCGCGCAAAAATAATCACTCACTCGTACGCGTTGTGCGCTGGGTACGCGCCTCCACCTTGTTGCTGTTGTTGCGGAGGTTGTTGACTGCCTGCGAAGTTCATTCTTTTTCTATGGTAGTAACGAGAATTCGCGTCGCGTTATTTTTGTTTTTGACTCGATGCGTGCGCTGCCTTTTCTGAGCGCGACGTCGACGATCGAAACGATTCGCTCGAGGATACGCGAGGTTCGTTGTTGGAGGGTGCGTTTTTACCGAGCGCTCGAGCGCGTCACGTTCGCGTCGTGGTGGTGTGGAGTCCGCACGCGCGCTTTCGTGTGAATTATTTTGTGACGAGATCACGAGACGAAAAAAGAAAGGAAAAAAGGGAAAAAAATCTTTGCCTTTGGCATTTGGGAAAGAAAAAAAAGGAGTTTTTTTGTCTCGTGTCATTCATCAACGCGACTGAAGCGCGTGCGCGCGCAACACAGACACACACACACACACACACACAGACAGAGAGAGAGAGAGAGATTGAAGAGAAAGAACGAAGGACGACGACGACGACGGGAAGATGGAGAAGATGGAGAAGAAACGAGAGAGGACAACGACAGCAATAACGGTCCTCGAAGAGGACGACGTTATGGAAGACGGCGAATTGGAAACGGATTTTTGTAAAAAGAAGAGAAAGAAGAGCAATAGTACCACCTATGCGAAAGATATATACGGGCCGAATGCGCGCGCGCGCTTTCTTTTTTTGGAGGAACACAGACACAGAGTCCACCTGACGAAACTCTCGGAAATTCTCGCCTCGGTTGCGTGTCAATCGAGTGGTTTAAATTGCGATTTTGCGCGATTTACAAACAAACCATTGGTGAAGAAAATAGCGTTTGTGCTCGCGCCGGGGATGGATCATAAGAGTTACGTGGATACGTTTGGCGCTTTGCACTGTAAAAATATGAAGAGGATATTTAGTAATAGTAATAAGGAATTAGGGGGAGGGATTCATTGCGTGGCAACGAGATGTATGAATCCTACAGCAAAAGGCGCGACGCACGCAAGGACGATTTTATACAATGGTGGATGGGCATCGACGAAAAAGAAGAGGGAGGCAAAGTATAAGAACGATGAGGCGGCGAAAGCGTATAGGTTGGCGAAGGAGGATGGTGAGATAGCAAACATAGGACAAAAAGAAGGGAAGAAGAAAAATAAATTTACGAATAACGAACGGATAACGACAGAGACAAAACTCTTGCAATTATTACGAGACGCCCCGAGGAAGCTTT
>MDTC01042506.1_pt1 | contig 21157 bp, 23 predicted proteins | sample 811181 | NCBI WGS metagenome assembly MDTC01 (sample SAMN05326644, study PRJNA326480) | marine metagenome | isolation source: seawater | place: Pacific Ocean: North | collected 2011 | reverse complement strand
GCGTGGCGCCGATGGCGATGGCGATCAGCACGAAACCCAGATAGTCGAACCGCCGCGCCCTGCCTTTTTCTTGATTGGAGAGCGCGGCGAAGGCTAGCAGGCCGGCGACCAGGCCTGCGGGCAGGATCATGAAAAAGGCCCAGCGCCAGTTGACCAACTCGGCCATCAGGCCGCCGAACAACGGCCCCAGGATCGGCCCCATGACGCCGCCCACGCCCCAGGCCATCAAAATGAACGGATGTTGCGCCTTGGAAAAACTGGCAAGCAGAATGGCCTGGCCCAAGGGAAAGATCGGCGCTCCGAACAGGCCTTGCAGAACGCGGGCCAGCAACATGGTTTCCAGGGAATCCGCCGTCCCTGCCAGCACGGAAAATGAGGTGAAGCCGGCGATCGCACCGACCATCAGATTGCGCCAGCCCAGTTTCGAGGCCAGCCATCCGGTCAGGGGTGTGGCGATGGCGGTGGCGACGAGATTGAAGGTAATTATCCAGGAAACTTGTTCCTGGGTCGCCGACAGCGCCCCCTTCATCTGTGGCAGGATCACCGCGACCGAGGTCATGGTGGCGCCAAACAGCAGGGTGGCAAACTGCACCGTCAGCAGGATCAGCCATTGCCGCAATGTTAAATGGCGCATGCTCCCGGCGTCCTATGGCAAGCCGGCTTCATGAAGGGGGAAGCCACCGTTAGAGTGCGCCGAATTGCCCGGCCATGCCAGGCCGCGATCCGGCAATGATATGAAGCGCCCCATGGACATCGTGAAAGATCACCCTCGTCAAACAAGGCTGAAGTGTATAGGGCATGGGCGGACCTGGATATGGCCAAGGCGGCGGTACGCCATTTGGCGGGTGATTTCAAGTTACCGAAACAGGTAGTTTGTCAAATCCGCGAAAACGCACACGGGGGCTTAGCTGGGCGTCGCCATTTCTTTTGAGATTTGGAAAGCGCTGAATGAATTTTCCGATCGCGACTCTGCCCTCAATGCGCCCCAGGGTGTTACCCATGCAGATATGCTTGCCAAGGCCAAAGGCGATCTGGCGGTTTGGATTGCGCGCGATATTGACATTTTCCGGATCGTCAAACTGTGCCGGATCACGGTTGGCGGCGGCGATGCAGCAATGAATGAACGATCTGGCGGGAATGGTGGTTTCGCCAAACACCACGTCTTCCATCGCCTTGCGGTTGCCGATCTGCAGCGGTGATTGATAGCGTAGGGATTCTTCGATTGCGCCATGGATCAATTCCGGGTCATCCCGCAGCCGTTGCAATTGATCAGGCGCCCCCAACAACATATCGATACTGTTGCCAATCAGATTGGCCGTCGTTTCATGGCCGGCATTGAGAAGGAAGATGCAGTTTTGCACCAATTCCACCGGGCTTAGGCGTTCACCATCGACTTCGCCGAAGATCAGTGCGGAAAGTACTTCGCCGATCTGACTACTATCGGGATTTTCCCGGCGTTTGGCGATCAGCTCGTTCAGCATCTCCTCGAATTCTAGGACCGCCCCTTCGCCGGCGCGGAGGCCCTCGGGCGAAACCACGGGATCGAGCGCGCCAAGAATAAGGTTGGAATATCCGCGCAGCAAATGCCGCTGCCCTTCGGGCACGCCCAACATGTCCGAAATCACCTGGGTCGGCAGAGCCAGGGCATAGTCTTCGATGATTTCAAAATCGCCCAAGGCCTCTAGCTTGTCCAACAGCTCATCGATCACCCTTTCGACCACCGGCTCCAACTCGGCCAGTTTGCGCGGCGTGAAGGCGGCGGCCAGCAGTTTGCGGACCCGGGTATGAATGGGCGGATCATTGAACACTAGGCTAGTGGTGTGATGGGTATATAGGGGCCCATCGCCAAATCTGGGTTTGAAGGCGATTTTCTTGTCGGAACTCATGGCGGGATGCTTGAACGATTGCACGACGTCGTCGTAGCGGGTCAGGAAGTAGGAACCATCCGCGTTCCGGTGCACGGGGTCGTTTTCGCGCAACATCCGATAGGTGGGAAAGGGGTCGCGTGCCGCCACGTTGTCAAAATCGCTTAGATTGAAGGCTTTCGCCATTTCAAGATTGGACATGTTCGCCATTTTATTCCAGCCCCATCAATTGCGCGTGGCCATCCGCCAATACTAGCTTGTCCCGTGCCAGAACCCAGGTCTCGAATTGTACCGCCGCGCCATCGCGCCAAAGATAGGTCGTCAGCGCCTCGCCAGGATAAACTGGTGCCGCGAAGGCAGCCGAGAAGTGTTTCAGGCGTTGCCCGTCATCGTCGCCGGCTGTCTGCAAGACCGCCCTGCAGGCATGCCCCCAGGTCGACAAGCCATGCATGATCGGTCCGGAGAAACCCTGCTGCCGGGCTACGGATGGCGTGGAATGGATTTTTGCCCGCCCACCCAGCAAACGGTAAATCAGGGCGACCTGGGGCGATGTCGCGATTGATACGGTGGCATCCGCGGCCCGTTCTGGCCTTGCCTGGCCGGCCGGGCGCCGCCCCGTGGGCGCGCCATCAACGCGGAACTCTCGGGCCAGGTAGCTGGCTTGCAAACGTGCCAGTACGGCGCCGCCGTCGGCGTTTCTGATCGTGGTCTCGGCGGCCAATATGGTGGCGTTCTGTTTCGGTTTATCCATTGCGCCGACGATACGGTTGTCCGCCCGCAGCTGGGCTGAAAGGGGAAGCGCCTGATGAATTTCCATGCCTTGTGACAAATGGATCAGTTTCGGCCACTCGATGCCCAATTCCAGGACAAAGGCAATATCCCACGCCGCGACCGAGGCGAAGGTAGGGAACACCGCCAGGTTGTCTTCCAAGACGAATTGCAGCTGCCGCTCATCAACTGGATCCAAGCCCAGCCCGATACCTAGTGCATATAGAATTATCTGGTCCTGGCCATAGCTAAAAGATTTGTCCAGGCTTTGGTGTTGCAGCAGATCTCGATACGTCAATGTCATGGTCAGGTGTCGATTTTGCTCTCAGATTGTCGCCTGGTTCGTATGCTGAAGGATAGCGGCAAATCTTGGCGCCAGGTACACATAGTTGCTGCCCCGCCACATTGCCCCCCACGAATTCTTCCAGAAATCGCCGCGTGCCGGTCTAACCGCCGCCCATCGGGACACGCATTTTGCTTCGCTGGGCGGACTGGCGCCGGGTCAAGTCATCACGCTGCGCCGGGTCGATGGGTGCGGCATCGTTTCCGCATAACCAAAGGACGGATCATGGATGCCCGAATGGCGCGTCCGAATGTCCGGAGCAGGCCGCCGCGCTTGGCCCTGGTCACCTGCTGGCCTCTTGATAGCCCGGTCCCGGGTGGGCCATTGCGCTTCGTGCTTTTTGCCGATCTCATAGCAACTTCGTGCCAACATCACCAGAACACCATTCCAACAGGTTTGCGCCAACATTCCCGAACACAAAATCGTCACAATTGGGTCCTTGAACCGTCATCATTCCAGAACAATATTAGACTGAAATGCATCCTGGGGACCCGGGCGAGGGAGGAAAAGGCAGATGAGGATCTATCGCTATTCGGCGCGGGCCGCCCAATTTGATCGGGATGCTTTGTTCCCGGCGGTTCTGGCCGGCCTGTTGGGCCTGTGGGCTTTGATCGCCATGGCCGTTGACTGTAATCCGAAATTGTTGACCGAGGGCAAAAATCAAGCCGCGGCGTCCTATGTCCCCTGCGAACCGACTGAAGCCAGGGCGCCGGGAAAGCTGCTGCGTTGCACGCTTGCGACCGCTACGAAGCCCAGGGATATTTAGAGCATGCGCCTCCGAATTCTGCTGCTGGGCCTAATTCTTGGCCTGATCGCGGCACCGGCGTGGGCCGGCGAGAGTCCCCGGCACGGTGCACATCACAATTATGCCATGGGGCGCAGCATCGCCGTCCAGGGCCTGGGCGTGGTCAGTGTGCGGCCCGACGTCGCGGTCATTCAGGCCGGTGTCACGACCCAGGCGGCTAGCGCCAAGGCGGCCTTGGCCGAGCATCACAAGGTGATGTCCAATCTGTTGGTGGAATTGGATAAATTCGGTTTGGCTGCGCGCGATGTGCAGAGCCAGCAGGTCAATCTGCGGGCCATTTATCCCCACCGTAAGAACAATCAGGACGCCGCGCCGGTGCCAAGCGCATTCCGGGCCATGGGCAATCTGCGTGTACGGTTGCGGCAGGTCGACCGGCTGGGCGATTTGTTGGACCAGTTGACCAACGCCGGCGCCAACAGCATCTCGGGCCTGCATTTTGCCATTAGCGAACCTGGGCCCTTGCAGGACAAGGCCCGCAAGCTGGCGGTCCAGGATGCCCGCCGCCGGGCGCTGCTCTATGCGGGCGAGGCCGGCGTGCATTTGGGCGAAGTGCTGCGGATCAGGGAGGGCGGCGCCTCAGGCCCGGTCCGGGAATTCAGGGTTATGGCGGCCAGCGGTTCACAGAGCTCGACCGCGCCGGGCGAGAAGGAAATCCGCATGGCGGTTGGGGTCGTTTTCGCGATCAAATAAGCGTTTAGCTATCGATATTCACGGGCAGCGGTAGACGGCCCTTGATGATCTTGCGCGTCGGGGTCAAGGGCATTTCATCCAACAGCACAAGATGCTCGGGCAGCTTGGTCTTGGCGATGCCGTGGCTCAATAGATAGTCACACAGCATATCCAATTCGATCTCCGGATCGGAAGAGACCGCGAAGCAACAGGCTCGCTCACCCAGGGCTTTGTCGGGCATGGGCACGATGGCGGATTGCGAGATGGCAGGATGGCTGTCGAGCAGATCTTCGATTTCACGGGGATTATATTTTACGCCGCCACGGTTGATGATTTCCTTGATCCGGCCCGTGATGGCGAAGTTACCGTTGCCGTCCTGGCTGGCCAGATCGCCGCTGCGGAACCAGCCGTCGGGAGTGAAGGCGGCGGCGTTGGCATCCGGATTATCGAAATAGCCGGGAAACAGCATCGAGCCGCGAACCTGCAATTCGCCGTCCTCACCGATCCGCGCCTCGGCGCCCGGCGCGGGCTGGCCAGCGGAAGTAGCGGAGATTTCAATGCCGTCGCCGGGCCGGCAGTACAGTCCGCCCTGGGTCTCCGTCATGCCCCACAGCTGGGTAATCTCACAATTTGGCAGCTTGGCGGAGGCCGCCCGCGCCATATCCTCAGGCACCGCGCTACCCGAGAGTATGGCCAGTTTAAGGGTGCTACAATCATGCTTGTCAAACAGCCCCATAACCAGGCAGGCGGCCATGTGTGCCGGTGCCGCCAACAGGGCGGTGGCCCGGCCGGCCTCTATCGCTGCGGCCAGATCGGGCGGCGTGAAGTTGGGCAGCAATAGATTTGCCGCGCCGATATGGAACGACATATGCAGGGCATAAAGGCCGAATAGATGCCCGAAGGGAGGCGCCGACATGATTACATCGTCGGGTCCCAGTTGATGCGCGCCGACGCCCAGGCGGCCGTTACCCAGCATCGTGTGTGAGTTATGCGGTACCGCCTTGGGCGAGGCCGTGGTGCCGGAGGTATAAAGCAGCAACATCGGGTCCGCCGCTACGGGTTGCGGCAATCCCAGCGCATCGGCGCCGGTATCCGTTCCGGCCAGATCCGCGAAGGGCACAGCGCCCGTCACTGGTACGCCGATGGCGATCACGCTTTGTAGTTTCGGCAGGTCTAAACTCAGGGCCGCCTGGGCGGCAGGGAAACCGCCCGCATCCGCCAGACAGATCAGCGCCCGGGCCCGGCTGTGGCCCAACAAGGTTTCGAATTCCCGCTCTCTGTGCGGCATGTAGAGCGTCGTCATCACGGCGCCCAGGCGGGCGATGGCCAGATAGCTGATGACATATTCGGCCACGTTGGGCAATTGCACCGCGATGACATCGCCCCGGCCCAGGCCAAGGCCGTGTAGGCCGCCCGCCAGGCGGTCCACTCGGGCCCATAGATCGGCGTAGCTGATCATGGTTTTGTCCTGAATGAGCAGCGCCGGCGCATCGCCGCGTTCTGCCGCATGGCGGGTGAGGAGGCCAGACAAGGTATCGTTGTTCCACCAGCCCTGTTCGCTGTAATGATGGGCCCGCCCGGGATCGAAGGCCATGGCATCGCGCAAGGCGAGGGCGTCGTCGTGATATTGAAAGCGTTCCTCATGGGGCATGAAGCGTTCCTCGCGAAAACGTTTGCCGCCGCCCAGGTCCAGCAGGCGTTGAAAGTGATTTGTGTGAAAGCGCCGCCGTTCCATCATGGTGCGGATATAAATCACCTGAATTTCACTCAGGCCGATCCGTTCGGCGATTTGGCCGTCGCTCATGCCCCGTTCATGGCGGCTTGCCGCGATGGCGTCGAAATCCAACTCGCGGATTGGATCGCCGCGGCGGCTTTGTTTGTTGTGGCTAATCTCGAAGATCAGCTCGCCATAGCTCTCGATCATGGCGGCGGTGACGCCGATCTGCCGGCGGTTTAGACCCTGTGCCATGTCAGGCCTCCGCTTTCGCTTTAGACCGGCGAATGGGATCGGCCAATGAGGCCTTGGTGGCGATGGGGCAGACCCGCATGCATTCAAAACACTGCGCCAGCAAGCCGCCGGAACCCACCGACATTTTGTACCAGAGCATCTTGTTGTCGGGATCGAACAGTGCTTCTTCCCGGCCCTGGCCGTCTTCCGCGGCCATGGCCCGCTCCAACAACGCGGGCACGGCCTCGTACTGTTGACTCATCTCGGCGCAGGCAGCCATGTCGTAGTGCATTTCCGCCTGCTTGCCGGCCTCGTCGATCCCACCAGAGAGGCATTGCACGGGGCAGAATTTCTGGCACGGGGTGCGCCCGGCTTGGCGGTACATGGAAACACAGGACGGCGCCGGGCATGGGTTTTGGGCCATGGGCCGGTCGGGGGGTAATTCCAGCTCGGTAAAGATCGAGGCGAAATACATGTAGCCAAATTCAGGATGCAGCAGGATATCGCCAGCCAGTGACCGCGCCCCGATGCCGGCGACTTCCGCGTGCAGTTTCAGGCTTTGCAGCGGCACGCGGGGGCCTTTTTCGTTGTCCATGTCGGGCGGGCAATAGATCGCCGGTGTCTGGTATTTGCTCTCAATGAAAAAGGCGGCGCCATAGGAAATGGTATAGGCCCGCGTTTCGGTGGAGCCGAAATAACCCATGGCCTTGGCTGGCACAGCCCAGGCTCCCTGGGTCTGACCGCCGACGCCAAGAGAGATTACCGATTTGATCTTTGGCATGATATCCGAGGGGCGGTGGCCGGGTGGTGCGATTAGCTCCAACGCGTCCAAATCGGCCACACCAGCCGCCAGAGCACCCTTGCGCAGGCAATAGTCCAGGACCGTCTGTTTCGCTTCGGTTGCGTCGAATTTCGTCCCGTTGGCCACGTTGTATTCTCCCATATTACCAGGCAATCCTACGGCGCTTCGTCATGCTTGGAAAGATGAACCTAGGATAAACGGCCCTCTCAGATCCTATTCAGGCGGGCGATGGCATGGTGCGGACATTGATGACGAAAAACCGGAATTGGAGACCGCTATGAAGACCGCCAAGCCCGTTGGCCGCCGCACAACCGCTGTCACGGCAGCTCCCATTGCCGCTCTGACAGCCACCGCCATACTATTAAGTGCTTGTATCACGACCGAGGCCCCGAAACAGGGCGCGGGTACGCTCTTGGGCCGGTTGGCGGCGCCTTGGCGGGCTCGCAGGTGGGTAAGGGCCGTGGCCGGCTCGTTGCCGTGGCCGCCGGTACCATTCTGGGCGCCTTCGGCGGCGCCGAGATTGGCCGTTCGTTGGATCGGGCCGACCGTATCGCCCTGGCCAATGCCCAGGAGCAAGCCCACTTCGCACCTGTTGGCGAGACCATTGAATGGTCCAATCCCGACAACGGCCATCACGGCGAAATTCTTGCCACCCGCGAGGGCCGGTCCAGCAGTGGACGTTATTGCTGGGAATATCAATACGGTGTGGTGATCAACGATCAGGTATAGCAAGCCTATGGCACCGCCTGCCGGCAACCTGATGGTAGTTGGCAGGTGATCGACGGTTAATGTGTCACACAACAACATGGTGAAAATTAGTGGCCAAATCGTTTCGATTTTCGTATGAGTGTTGCAGCGTATGAATGAGGAGCCTGTGGTCCCGTGACGACAGTAATGGTCGCAAAATTCCAGATCGGTGATGTCGTTAAGCACCGTATCCACCCCTTTCGGGGCGTGGTGTTTGATGTGGATCCGGTCTTCGCCAATTCCGAGGAATGGCTGATGTCCATTCCTGAGAAAGTCCGACCCCGGCGCGAGCAGCCGTTCTATCATCTGCTGGCGGAGAACGCGCAAACCACATATGTAGCCTATGTCTCGGAGCAGAATTTACTGACTGATGACAATGGCGATCCGGTGCGTCATCCGGAGGTCGATGAGTATTTCACGGGTATCGAGGACGGCCGCTACGTCCGGCGGGATTTGCCAATAAATTAGGTTGTTTTCGATATTCATCGAAGCGCCGGGCCGGGGGAGCGGCACGCTTTAGCGCGCCTTGATTCTGACGAATAGTAGGAACGGCGCGGCGCCGAGGCAGATCAGCGCGTACAGCAGAAATGCGTTTGAATAACCGATCATGGTGGACTGGCGGCCGACTTCGGAACTAATCGCGGCCAGACCCCGCACGGTATCAGGGTTCCAAAATCCCAGACTGGATGGGAAATCCAATATTTTATTGAGGGGGCTGATGTGTTCGGTCAGCTCGGCGTAATTGACCTTGGAAGTCCGGACCACCGTCATCACGCTTAGGGATATAAAAATGGAGGAGCCGAAATTGCGCAGTAAATGGAACAGCGCCGAGCCTTCCGCCAGCCTGCTGGCCGGCAGCGAGGCAAAGGTCACGACGGAAAGCGGCACCCACATCACGCCGGTGCCAATACCCTGAATAACGCCTGCCACGCCAACGGCAAGCGGCGAGACGTCGAGATTGAAACCCGACATCTGCCAGCCGCTCCAGCCGATCAGGCCCAGGCCCAGGAACAACCCCACCCTGGGGTCGAAACGGCCCATCAATGCGGCGGTGAAAAAGCCGATCACCATGCCGGCGCCGCGCATCGCCAACAGCATGCCGATCAGGGAGTCCGGATAGCCTTTCAGATTTTGCAGCATTGAGGGAAACAGTACCGTCGGCGTGACATTCAAGAGTCCGTATACGAAAACTAGGAACAGACCGACGTTGAAGTTCCGGTCGGCGAATATCACGGGAGAGATAAACGGTTCGGGGTGGCTCATCATCTGTACTATGAAAAGATAGAACCCCACGGCCATCAATGCGGCGACGATTATTATTTCGCCGGATTCAAACCAGTATTCCCGCTCGCCCCGGTCCATCATTAACTGCAGGCAGGTCACGGCGACGGAGAGGGCCAGAAAACCTGTCCAATCCAGGCGAAGTTTACGCTTGGGGCCTGAATCGTGAATGAAGGCCACCAGGCCGATCAAGGCCGCGACGCAGAGCGGCAGGATCAGGATAAAGATCCAGCGCCAATTGTATTCCTCCGCCAGATAGCCGCCGATCATCGGTGCGATGGCTGGTCCAATGACCACGGACATGCCGAAAATGCCCTGTGCCATCGCCCGCTGGCTGGGGGGATAGGCAGCAACAATGATGGCCTGCGACAGAGGTACCAGCGGTGCGCCGAAGATGCCCTGGCCGATCCGATACAGCAGCAATGGCGCCAAGGTGGTCGCGGTGGCGCACAGCATTGAGGACAGGCCGAAACCGATGACCGCGACGATCAAGACCCGGCGCTCGCCAAAGCGGGCGACGATCCAGCCGGTCATTGGCGTGGCGACGGCGGTGGCGACCACATTCAGCGTGATTACCCAGGAAACCTGATCCGGCGTTGCCGAAAGCGCGCCCTGTAACTGCGGCAGGGCGACGTTGACGATGGTTAGCGTCAGGGCATAGAGCATGGTGCACAGCGACATGGTCAGCAGAATGATCGCCCGCTGATAGGCTGTCCGCGCCACTACCTCTTCGGCCGCTGTGGTACTCATACTTGAGGCTATCGTCTTTTCATGATCGTTTGGCGGCGCTCTGACCGCTGTTTAGTCCGAGCGGCTTGTGTTGCCCTCGTCCATCACTAACTGCGTGAGAACCGGCTGTTCCGGGGATCAGAGTAGCGGCTTGGCTTTGCCATGGCAATCAGACGCCAAGCGGCGCCGGCGCGATAACGGACGATGGGTAAACGACGGTTTGCACCGCGACATGGTCAAGAACGAAAACGCTCTAGTTGAAGGTGGCTTTTACCAATTGGTAGTAGGGCCAGCCGGCCAGAACAGTTTGGACCACCTTGGTGACGATGGAACTGCCTGTTATGGGCTCTTCCAACTGGTGCTCTGCCCAATGACGAAAGCGGCCCCGTTCCGTTAACACGTATTTGCCAGCGGGCAGTTCCTTGGACGGGCCATGGAGCTGTTTCAAATACGACCGCCAGGCGCTGTTTTCAATAGTGAAGGGCAGGGGCCCAAGGTCCGTGGGCAGTTCCAGAAAAATCTTGGATCCACGCTCCAAGATCTGGCAGAAAATGGCCATGCCTTGCCAGTCGAAACGAAAAGCAATGGGCAGATTGGCGGACATGTCGCCGATGGCCGAGCCGGCCTTGTCCTGGGCTTCATTCAGATTGGAATAATTCGCCGCGTCGTTCTCGGCATGCATGTCCGGCATCGCGGCCGCCATGTTCCAATCTTCCGAAAAGTCTTCCTGATAATCCACCGGCATAGACCCGCTCTCCGTTATCTCGGCGATTACAACGCGATGGAGTTAACTTCATGTAAACGAAACGCTTTTTAGCGCCTACTTTTCCCCAAAGCGGGCCATTAAGAGGTTTGCGACGTACGCATGGGTTTCTAATTGCCCAGTTTGATACTACATATCTCTCTAATGGCGCAGTGGCGTGGCGCATTTGATTTGGGATGAAGGATTAACATGCCGGGCAGTTTCGATCCCACGGCGGAAGGGCCAGGCCGCAGCCATTGGCGGACCCTGGCAACCTTGATGCCGTATCTGTGGCCCCAGGGACGCTGGGACCTGCGGTTCCGGGTTATCGTGGCCATGACCCTGCTGGCCTCGGCCAAGGTGGCTATCGTCTTTATTCCCTTCGTCTACAAGGAAGTCGTCGACAGCCTGAACATCACCGGTGCAGACGGCAAGATCAGCGCGGCGGTCACCATTCCCGTTCTGATGATCCTGGCCTTTGGCGCTGCACGTTTGGCGGGTCAGGCTTTCGGCGAGTTGCGGGATGCGGTCTTCGCGAAGGTTGGCCAAAATGCGCTGCGCACGGTCGCCTTGCAGGTCTTTCGCCATCTGCATCATCTTTCCCTGCGCTTCCATTTGGACCGGCGCACCGGCGGGTTGAGCCGCGCCATTGAACGCGGCACCAAGGGGATCGATTTTCTGCTGCGTTTCTCCCTGTTTAACATTCTGCCTACCCTGTTGGAGCTGTCCCTGGTCTGCGGCGTCTTGTTGATCAATTATGGCGCGGACTATTCTGGCATCACCTTGTTCGCCGTGGGTATCTATATCGTCTTTACCCTGACGGTCACGGAATGGCGCCTGAAACACCGGCGCGAGATGAACCGTACCGATAGCGAGGCCAATACTCGGGCCATCGACAGTCTGTTGAACTTTGAAACCGTGAAATATTTTGGCAATGAAGCCCACGAGGCCAGCCGTTTCGACCAATCCATGGCGCGCTATGAAAGTGCCGCCGTGCGCAGCCAGACATCGCTGGCCATATTGAACATTGGCCAAGGGGTGATTATTGCCTTTGGTATGTGTTCAGTGATGCTGTTGGCGGCCAACGGCATTATCAATGGCGAGCTGACAATCGGCGATTTCGTCCTGATCAACACCTTCATGATGCAATTGTATCAGCCCCTGGGCTTTCTCGGCTTCGTCTACCGCGAGATCAAGCAGAGTCTGGTGGACATGGACAAGATGTTCGAGTTGATTGAGGTGCATACGGAAGTTGCCGATGCGCCGGATGCAGCACCCCTGCAGGTGCGCGCCGGTGACGTTGAATTCGAGCATGTCGATTTTGGCTACGAGGGCAACCGGCGGATACTGCAAGATGTTAGTTTCCGGGTGCCGGCGGGGCATACGGTGGCCATCGTCGGGCCGTCGGGGGCGGGTAAATCGACCATATCGCGCATTTTGTTCCGCTTTTATGACGTCCAGGGCGGGCGCGTCCTAATCGATGGCCAGGATGTCCGCGGCGTCAGCCAGCAGTCCCTGCGCGCCAGCGTGGGCATCGTACCGCAAGATACGGTGCTGTTTAACGACAGCATCCGCTACAACATCCGCTATGGCCGGGTTGATGCCACGGACGCGGAGATCGAGGCGGCGGCAAAACTGGCCCAGATCCATGATTTCGTGGCCAGCCTGCCCGATGGTTACGACACGGCGGTGGGTGAACGTGGCCTGAAACTGTCTGGCGGTGAAAAACAGCGCGTGGCGATTTCCCGGACGATCCTGAAGAACCCCTCGATCCTGCTGTTCGATGAGGCCACCTCGGCCCTGGATTCGCAGACCGAGAAGGAAATCCAGGCGGCCCTTCGTCTGGTTTCCCGCGACCGCACCACTTTGGTTATCGCGCATCGTCTTTCGACCATCGTTGATGCCGATGAAATCATCGTTCTGGAAGCCGGACAGATTGTCGAAAGGGGCCGGCACGAGGCGCTGTTGGCGGCAAGTGGTATCTATGCCGCCATGTGGCAACGGCAGCAGGAACAGGCAGAGGCCTTGCAACGGCTGGAAAGGCTGGATAAGGATGAGCCGCGGACGCTGGTGGAAAGTTCGGATGCGGACAGGGAACCGGTAACTTAGGCGATGATTTGGATGTGATGACGTAATGGATGCATTAAAGGCCGTGATGGTGCCGATCAACCGCGAGGGTTACCGCTTTATCGCGATCTTCGCGTTGGCGGCGGTTATTCTGTTCTGGATTGCCGATCCCCTTGGCTGGCTTGGCGTGATACTGACCTGCTGGTGCGTCTATTTCTTCCGTGACCCAGAGCGCACGACGCCAAGCCGGGACGGTCTGATCATTTCCCCCGCCGATGGCGTGGTGCAGTCCATCGAAATGGCTGTGCCGCCGGCCGAACTTGGCATGGGTGAGACGCCGCGCCAGCGTATCGCCGTTTTCATGAATGTCTTCAATGTGCATGTGAACCGCATCCCCATAGATGGTGAGATCACCGCCGTGTCCTATCGCCCGGGCAAGTTTCTCAATGCGTCCCTGGACAAGGCCTCGATTGACAATGAGCGCCAGGCCATCCGGATGACCACATCGTTGGGCCAGGATATCGCCTTTGTGCAGATCGCTGGCCTGGTGGCGCGGCGCATCCTCTGCGGCCTGTACGAAGGACAGCGGGTCCGCGCAGGCGAACGTTTCGGCCTGATCCGTTTCGGCAGCCGGGTCGATGTCTATCTCGATGATGGCACCCAGCCTTCGGTGGCGGTGGGGCAGTTGGCGGTGGCGGGCGAGACCGTATTGGCCGATTGCGACAGCGATGAAGCAAGACGGGTGGGAGAAGTACGATGAAGATCGGACGGCGTAACCGGCGGCTGCGGGAGTTGCCCGTTAACAGCCTGATCCCAAATATCCTAACGGTTCTGGCGCTATGCGCGGGGATGTCAGCGATCCGTTTCGCCATGCAGGAAAAGTGGGAGCTTGCCGTCGCCGCGATCCTGGTCGCGGGCGTGCTGGATGGCCTGGATGGGCGCATGGCGCGATTGCTGAAAGGCGCGACGAAATTCGGTGCCGAGCTGGACTCGCTCTCCGACTTCATTGCCTTCGGCGTGGCGCCCGCGATGGTGATCTATTTGTGGAGCACCCAGGCCTTGGGCGGCATCGGCTGGATCGCCGGGCTGGCCTACAGCACCTGCATGGCCTTGCGTCTAGCGCGCTTCAACACCGCCCTGGATGATCCGGACCGCCCGGCCTGGTCCAGCTATTTCTTCACCGGTATAGCCGCGCCCGCTGCTGCCTGCGTCACCCTGCTACCCATGGCGGTCAGCTTCCAGATTGGAGAAAGCTTTCTACAGCAACCTATCTTCATGGCGCTGTGGCTGTTGTTCGTGGCTTTCATGGCGATCAGTCGGATCCCCACGTACTCCTTTAAACGGGTGCGTATTCGCCGGGAATATGTGTTGCCCATGTTGCTGGTGGTGGCCCTTGTCGCGGCCATTTTGGCCAGCTATCCCTGGTTCGTACTCTCGGCTATGGGCTTGGCGTATCTTGGCTCCATCCCGTTTAGCTACCGCGCGCAACAACGGTTTGCCGAAGCGGCGGATGAGGGGGCGACGGAAACGGCTGCCAGTCGCGAAAGCGAGGACGACAAGGCGCCCTTGCCGTAGAACCTCACTGGGTGGCACGCCCGCCAGAAATATCGATAGTCGATCCCGTTGAATGGCGCGCGTCCACGGACAAAAGCCACAATATGGCATTTGCGACGTCCTCCACTTTGCCGACCCGTCCATTGGGCGTGCCCGCGAGAACAGTCTCTAGCCAGGCTGGATTGATCTTTGCCGCTTCCTTCACCATGTCCGTGTTGATGATGCCTGGCCTTACGCCGAAAACACTGATGCCCTCGGGTCCTTGTTCCTGCGCCAGGCCTTGGGTGAGGCTATCGACCGCCGCCTTGCCGGCTGTATAGTCCACAAAGGACCCGACGCGTGCGTTCTTGCCGCTGCCGAGGAAAGATTGATGATCGTGCCGCCTTGGCCGCCGCGACGCCTTGCCATTCGCCGCACCGCGCAATGGCAGCAAATGAATAGTCCGAACACGTTGATCTCGAGCATGCGGCGGGTTTGCTCAATGTCCAGATCTTCAATCGGGCCTATTCCAGTCGCCAACGCCGCACTGTTCACCAAGTCCGTGATAGGGCCGAGTTCCTCCTCCGTCTGGCTGAGCAAAGCCTTGACATCGTCTGGATTGGACACATCGGCCCTGACCACTCAGGCCTTCACCCTTTGCGCGCGGACGGATGCGGCGACGTCCTGGGCGCTCTCCTCGTTCGAGGTGTAGTTTATGCCGACGTGCCAGCCTCTCTCTGCTGCTGATCGGGCAACGCCCGCGCCGATGCCACGGCTGCCGCCAGTAACCAATAGAACGCTCATCGATTTCTCCTTGGCTAAATCGTGCAAAATTCGCTGCCGGTTTACCTAACCCCTATGGCCAGCCGGCGCCGGGGACCTTGACTTCCACCGTTTCGATCCGGCCCGAGCGCAGGGCGGCGGTATCTGGCCCCGATTGCAGGCAGGTGCAGATGAACAATGTGCGCCGCTCGGCCCCACCCAGCATACAGGCGAAGGAGCCCATCTCGCCGGTGGAGATCCGATCCGTGACCACGCCGCCCTCCAGCACCCGGATGGTCTCCTTGTTGCGCGGATCGGCGACCCAGATCGCGCCGTTCGCGTCCAGGCAGATGCCGTCGGGGAAACCACCGCCTAGATTGGCCCAGACCCGGCGGTTCGACAGTCCACCATCCGGCGCCCGGTCCCAGGCGCTGAGAATATTGCCCCGGGTCTCGCCCACGATCAGGGTGTCGCCGTCCGGCGTGATGACGGAACCGTTGGGAAAGGCCAGGCCCTCCGCCGCCACGGAAACCCCACCGTCGGGATCGACACGGATCAGGTCGGCGGCCTTGAACTCCGATCCATCATGGCTGTTGAAGCCGAAATTGCCCACATAGGCGCCGCCATCGCCATCGACCACCATGTCGTTGCAGTGATAGTTGGCCAGCGCGGACAGATCCGCGACTTCGACCAGGCCGTCGGGGTCCAGGCGTAAAAGGCGGCGGTCGGTCATGGAGACCACCAGCAGGCGGCCTTCGGGCGTCCAGCCCAGGCCCGACGGCTGGCCCGGCACTTTGACAATCGTCTCCCGCTGGCCCGCCATGTCGACGGCGATGACTTCATGGGCGTAGAAATCCGAAAACCATAGCCGGCCCTCGTGCCAGCGGGGTCCCTCGGGGAAGGTCAGGTCTTCGAGCAGGATTTTTGTCTGATCGGCCATGGCAAATGTGTTCCTGTGTCTATAATAGCTATCAGGAATAGTAAATTAAATCAGCGGAGGAGGCGACGATGCGTTTACAGGATCGAATTGCGATGGTGGTGGGCGCGGGACAAAGCCCCGGCGAGACCATGGGTAATGGGCGCGCCACGGCTATTGTGTTCGCTCGCGAAGGTGCCAAGGTGGCCGCCGTGGACCGCGATCTAGCCTCGGCTCAGGAAACGGTGTCGATGATCGAGGAGGCCGGCGGCACCGCCATGGCGGTGGCCGCCGATGTCACCGACGAGCGGGAGGTCAAGGCCGCCGTGGATGCCACCCTGGGCGTATACGGCCGCATCGATATTCTGCACAACAATGTGGGTATCTCCATCGCGGGCGGTGACGCCGAGATTACCGAGATCACGGTCGAAGCCTTTGATTTGTGTGTCGCCGTCAATCTGCGCGGTATGGTGCTGGCCTGCAAACATGCCCTGCCCTCCATGCGCGAACAGGGCAGCGGCGTGATCCTCAATATCTCGTCTCTGGCCGCTTGGTCCGCCTATCCATTGGTAGCCTACAAGACCACCAAGGCCGCCGTGGTCGCCTTGACCGATCAGTTGGCCATTCACAACGCACGTTATGGCATTCGCGCCAATGTCATCCTGCCGGGCCTGATGGATACGCCCATGGCGGTGGATACCCGCGTGGCGGCGCTGGGTAAGACACGGGATGAAATCGTCGCCGGACGCGATGCCAAGGTGCCCTTGGGGCGCAAGATGGGGACGGGCTGGGACATCGCCAACGCGGCGCTGTTCCTGGCCTCGGATGAAGCCAGCTTCATCACCGGTGCGGCCCTGCCGGTGGATGGCGGCACCTCGGTCAGTCTGGGGGCCTAGGCGGGGTGCGGTCATGAGCCATATCCATATTCTGTTTGAGATAGTCGCAGCCTACGATAACGCTCTGATTTCGTTACAGAAATATGATCTAAGGGCAAATGGTTACCCCCTATGGTTACCCCATAGGACCGCAGAAGGCGACGACCGCCTCATTATGAGTGAGGATAACGTGCTTTTCCAGAGGCGCTTAATTTAGCCATTTTTATACCTTATATATATGATTATATGGGATATATTTGATATTGAAGAGTTGCACGGGATTGCGTAGAATTGCGCAGAGTTTCAATCCCAACGTAGCAATTTCGCGGCAATTTTATGATCCTCACCGACAAGGCCATCCGGAGTAGCAAACCACGCGATAGCGTTTACCGGCTCAGAGAAGTTGGCGGGGGCGTTAAGGGCTTTGGGGTCACCATAGCCCCAGCCGGGTCAAAGACATTTTTCCTAGGGTACACGGCCCCTGGATCAGCTAAGCGCACGCAAATCAATCTAGGGCGTTATCCTGCAACAGGCCTCAAAGACGCACGGAAAAGGGCCTATGAGGCCAGAGAGGCCCTGAACCGAGGGATCGATCCGCGTGACCTGGTCAGGGACCAGGCAATTGCGCAGGAAGCGCTCAATAACAGGGGCACTGTATCTGACCTCTTTGACGTCTACGTGCGCGACCTGGAGCTTGATGAGAAGCGGTCTGCCAAAGAAGTTCAGCGGATATTCATCAAGCACATAGATCCAGTCATTGGCCATAAACTGGTCGCTGCCGTTACCACAGATGACGTTCTGGACGTGCTGACACCAATCGTGCGCCGTGGTTCTCTCGTTCACGCAGATAGTGTGAGAGCATATCTCAGAGCTGCCTTCGAACTTGGGATCCACGCCAAGAATATTGCCCGATGGCGGGGCCAAATTCCGGACTTTGACCTCACGCATAACCCCGTTGCAGCGACACGGCGGGCAGTGAAGCGAAAGCCAGTAGGCATCCGGTCGCTAGATTGGGCAGAGGTCTTCGCCATCTGGTCCGCACCAGGGTTGTCCCTCTCCTCCCGCTTGACCCTGCAACTGCTGATATCAACGGGTCAGCGGGTTGAAGAGGTATTACAGGCGCCATGGCACGAGTTCGACCTGGCCGAGAATGTCTGGATCATTCCCGCCGAACGCAGGAAGACCCGAAGTAGCTCCTCGGAACCTCACGTTGTACCCCTTGCGGAATTCCATCTCGGCTTACTCGATTACCTGAGAGGAGCCGCACCAGACTCGGAATGGTTGTTCCCCCACCAGAACCGAAAACAACCAAGGAATGCCGATGCACTCTATCAAGCCACCCGGCGGTTTTGCGCCAAGAATGGGATAAAGCCGTTTGCGCCCCGCGATTGTCGTCGCACCTTCAAAACCCTGACCGGATCAATCGGCATAGACCTCGAGTTACGGAACCGACTTCAGGGCCATGCCATGACTGACGTGGGTAGCGTCCATTACGACCGATGGTCCTATTTGCCCGAGAAGCGAAAAGCAATGGAATTATGGGCAAATACCCTCAGTGAAAAACTGCCCCTTGGTACGAATTCGGAGCCTGGCAAGTGAGCAAACCAAACCAAAACCGGGCAGGCATGTATTTGCAAAGCTGGCTACGCCATCAGCCGATTTCCGTCATGGCGGACAAAGAGAAGGCAGAAGAAGAGCGCGGATCGTTTTTAGCAAGGTTCTTTGCGCTCGCGGATCTGGATTATGCTGATTGTGACACAGACGACGAACGACGGAAGGTCTGGTCGGCAGTAACTGCGGCCCTATTGGAGACGTTGAATAGCTATCAAATCGACAGCGTTGCGCTCCGATCACTACATGACAACTTAGTTAACAGCGCACTTCGACGACCAGCAGAGGTGAGTATGGGGGCGAATATCATTGGCGGCACAAAACCCATTTCTGAGGAATGGAGGCGTGCTTGTGTGGTGGCCCTGTGGGAGCGATATCCGGATGCCAGACAGCAAATAGCAACTGACTGCAGCCGGTTTACTGACGTGAGAAGAGAGGCCGTCCCAAAGCTTGTCGAGAATTACAAGGGTGGCTTAATCGGCGGTCGAGTCTTCTCGGATTTGGTTGAAACCGCACGAAAACGGATCAGCGAAACTGGCGCTAAACGACTAAAGGGCCTTATGTAGCAAAGCCCTAGGCCCTCCCCTATCGCCTAGGGATTGCAGACGCTTTGATGACCTTCTTGCAGCCAAGGAGGCACCCATGAACAGCCCTGAAACTAGACCTACCAGGATTTTGAGCATTAAAGACGTCCGCGCTCGGGTCCCCTATTCATCCGTCCAGATTTGGCGCAAGGAGCGCGCTGGCGAATTTCCTGGCCGTGTGCGGCTCGGCGCAAACCGGGTCGGATGGGTCGAGGCCGAGGTGGAGGCCTGGCTCAATTCCAAGTTGGCGGAGCGCAAGCAGTGATCACCGGGTTTGCAGATATCGCCGGGCGCCTGCTGGACAACGGGTACGTGCCGCTTCCAGTCGTAGCAGGAGAAAAACGCCCTGCAATAAACGACTGGAACAACGTAAGTTATGAAAACTCACCTGATTTGCTCGAGAGTTTTTGTTCTAAGCACCCCAATGCCTCTACCGGCATTCTCCTTGGTGACGTTTGCGTCATCGACATTGATGTTCTCGACACCGAAGTGGCACATGGCTGCAGAAGTATTGTGACCACCAAGCTGGGTGATGCACCTTGCCGGTTTGGAAAATATCCCAAAAGCGCTCTCTTTTTCCGTGTTCAGGGGGCGAGCTTTAAGAAGCTGGCGACCAAGAGCCATACAATCAATGGCGATAAAGCGCAGGTCGAAATTCACTGCGATGGTCAGCAAATGGTCGTCTTCGGCACACACCCCGACACTCAAAATCCTTATTACTGGAGCGATGAGAGCCTTCTCGACGTCCCCATTAGCGAGCTACCGGCGATAACGGAAGCCGAGACAAAGGCTTTGCTAAAAGACCTAAATTTCGAGCTAGCTTCAAAGGCTACCCAACCCAACACCGCATTGTTACCTCTCCCTGCAGCCACTCCGATGGTCGGACCGGGATCGGCCCTTTCCGATACGATGATGAGCATTAAGGATGCGTTGTCGTATCTCGACCCACAGGACTATCAAATCTGGATTGCTGTAGGGCACGCCCTAAAATCAGACGGCGAACAATATCTAGAAATCTTCCAGAAGTGGTCGAAAAAAAGACCGGATGGCTCTATCCCGCGCAATTTCTTATCTGAAAACGATGTCCAGAACCGTTGGGAGACTTTCAGACCCGACAGAACCAGTCTGGCAGAGGTCTTTCGTAAGGCCGCAGACGCTGGTTGGACCGGCTCCAGCCCAGTCGCATTGCGCTCAAACTCACATACCGAAATCGCCCGCTACATTTTAGTGAACCTGGAACTGAATGATCCGCGACCGGTTTATGCTGAGGGCGATCTCTGGCAATTCCGTAATACGAACTGGGAAAAAGTTGAAGACCATGAACAGCGGCTCTGGGTGCAGGCTTTGGATGGGCTGAGATTTAGCAAGTACGGCGTGGTCCGCGCAAACAAGAGCCTAATTGACGGTGTGCTTTCAGAACTTCACGCCATGTGCGCGACACCGGGTTTTTTTAACGACCCACCGCTTGGGCTAAATTGCCTTTCTGGTTTTATACATTTTGGCACAAATGGAAAGTTTGAACTCGTTCCACATTCGCCCAGTCAGCAGCAAAGATTTTGTATTACTGCCACCTGGGATCCAGATGCCACGACCACCCTTTCGCCTCTCACTGAGCGGTTTTTCTCCGGCATTGCGGGTGGTGGTACGGGCTCCGCCGAAAAAAGAAAGCTGCTTGAGGAAATTATTGGAGCGGCCTGCGCCGGGTTGGGAACAAAGTTAAAAGCGCCAAAATCCTTCATATTACACGGGCCTTCGGCAGCAAATGGGAAGTCGCAATTCATTCATCTGCTGCGCGGCATGCTTCCGGGCACGGCCCACTCTGCAATTGCACCCAGCGAAATGGGCAAGGAACAGTTCCTCGCCGAACTTGTTGGAAAAACGGCAAATTTTGCCGAAGAATTGTCATCAAGCAAGGCGATTGCAAGCGACAAAATGAAAACCGTGATCAGCGGCGATGTCGTATCGGCTAAACGGGTTTATCGCCCTGTCTTTCAATTTATACCGCGGGCACTGTAAAGCCCCCGTTCTATGTACCACTTTCTGATAGAGTCTCGGGCATCGGTGGACGCATGTTCAGAGCCTGATGCGGGCGGATGTAATTGTACTGTTT
>MDTC01238367.1_pt1 | contig 21161 bp, 17 predicted proteins | sample 811181 | NCBI WGS metagenome assembly MDTC01 (sample SAMN05326644, study PRJNA326480) | marine metagenome | isolation source: seawater | place: Pacific Ocean: North | collected 2011 | reverse complement strand
TCGCACTACTGCTCAGCAACGGCAGACACTTTCTAACCTCAACAGTGGTGGCGTTGATATTGTGGTGGGTACTCATCGCATCATTTCTAAAGATGTTCAGTTCAAGAATCTAGGACTTGTCATAGTGGATGAAGAACAACGATTCGGTGTCACCCATAAGGAGCGCTTTAAAGAAATGTGGCGTTTTGTCGATGTCCTCACCTTATCCGCTACGCCCATCCCCCGGACTCTCTATCTCTCCATGATGGGGGTAAGAGAAATGTCCGTAATCGATACTCCCCCACCCAACCGACGACCGGTTGCCACCACGGTCTGCCCATACGATGAGCGGATTATTCGCTCCGCTGTGAAGAAAGAAGTCAGTCGCCAAGGACAGGTTTTTCTTCTTCATAATCGGGTAAAGACGATCCGCGGAATGAAACGACGCATCGAGAATCTCGTCCCGGAAGCGCGAGTCGAAGTCGGTCACGGCCAAATGGGAGACGAAGAACTTGAAGACGTCATGAATCGATTTATTCGCCATGAATTCGATGTTCTTGTCTGTACCACTATTATCGAAAGCGGAGTCGATATACCCAATGCCAATACTATCATCATCGATAGAGCTGATCGTTTCGGCCTCGCTGATCTCTACCAGATCCGAGGACGGGTTGGCCGGGCAGACCGTCGGGCTTACGCCTACCTCATGCTTCCTCCCGATATGCTCACTGTTGGAGACGCCCGCAAACGAATCAATGCCATCAAGCAATACACGTCACTAGGTGCGGGGTTCAAGATCGCAATGCGTGACCTTGAAATAAGAGGGGCCGGCAACCTTCTTGGCACTAAACAGAGCGGCCATATGGCTGCAATTGGTTTTGACCTGTATTGCCAACTCCTGAAACAATCTGTCTCCAAGCTGAAAGGTGAACCCTCAGCTGGGCGGATCGACATCTCGATGAATATTGATTTTCTCTGCACAAACGAAGGTCAGTATCACCTGGCATCAAAACATTCCCTGCCCGCCTTCGTTCCATCAGACTATATGGCAGAGGCAAGACTGAGAATCACCGCCTACCGCGAATTAGCCGAAGCGTCCCGCATCGAAGATTTGGATATTCTTCGCAAAAACTGGGCTGACCGTTTCGGACGAATCCCTCCACCGGTCGAGTTCCTTTTGATTGCCACGGAGATCAAAGTGCGCGCTGCCCTCAAAGGTTGCAGCTCTCTTGAAGTGAAGGATGAAAAGCTAAAACTTATGAAAAATGGGAAATACATTCAAATAAACGGAAAATTTCCCCGTTTAATCGGAGACAACGAGGAAGAATGGCTTGAGTCTGCCTTAGATTGGATCCTAGATTTATAGGCCCGCAGAGACTGTCGCTTGCCAACCCTTAAACACCTATGAACATTCTAAAGAAGTTGCCCCACTCCGCAGTGGCCATAATCGCATTTGGATTTATTCCCGGTGCTGAAGCCAAGCCGATTGTGTTGAACAGCCTAAGAGCTGTTGTCAACGCTGAACCGATTACCCAGTCCATGGTCGACGCAGCTGTCCAAACGCAGGTTCGTGTCTGGCTCATGGGGAACAAGGGAATGGTCAGCAAAGCTCAAGCGACGAAAGAGATTCGCGAAATGGAAGAGAGGGCACTGGACGACCTAATCGATCGCAAGCTGATCTTAACCGAATTCGAGCGCCTTGGGGGTGTCATTAAAAATCAATACATTGATGAAGCAGTAGCCCGCTTTGTGCAGGATCGTTTCAACGGTGACCGCAATAAATTCGCAAAGGAATTGACCGAATCAGGCATGACCATCGCGCAATTCCGCGAGGTTCAAAAAGACCAGATCGCCGTCACCGCTCTGCGTTCCCAGAATTCCGGAGATAACGCGGTCCCAAACACGCCTTGGGAAAAGAAGGGGAAATATGACGAGATCAAAGGAGAGTTTGCTTCAGAAGGTAAAGTGCAGCTGCGTATCATGTCGATTCCGAAGCAGACGCCGGAGTCGACTCTCGAGCAGCAGGAAAAACTACTCAAAGATCTTATTGCCAAGTTGAATTCGGGTAGTGACTTTAGTTCTCTGGCCACGACTCACTCCGCTGATAGCTTCGCGGCAAAGGGTGGCTACGTTGGAATTATTGGACGCGGCACACTTAACGAAGGATTAACTCAGGCCGCCTACGCTATTCCTCCGGGGCAGATCAGCAGTCCACTCGAAGACGGTCCGTTTTGGCGCATCCTCAAGGTTGAAAAGCGTGTAGGCCAAAATTCTCCATCTTACGATAAACTTGAAGATGAGGTGGATAAACGACTCAGCATCGAAAAACGACAGAAAGCTCTCGAGTCGTGGCTGCTTAAGCTGCGCCGGGATGCAAACGTTAGCATCTACGACAAGTGATTGCGATCGTCACTCGCCCGAAAGTGGGAGGTGCTACTCACTCATTCTGGTGTTAAGCTAACCTGTGAAGGTTCTCTCTGTCGATCCCGCCCTGCGAAACACGGGCTATGCTGTCCTAGAGCGTCAGATCACCTCAGGTCGAAAGCCAAGCTATGAGGCGATCACCTACGGAGTGATTGAAAACGGGCGCAAAATTCGACAGTCAATGTGTCTCGTCGCGATTCGTGAACAACTCCGCGAAGTGATAGAAAAACATCAGCCTGAAGTCTGCGCTGTCGAGGGAGTGATCTATGTCCAAAGCTTCAAGACTGCTATCACGATGGGGGCCGCACGTGGAGCGGCCATCCTTTCGGCTGCCGAATTCGGACTGGAAATCTTCGAATATGCACCGAAACGCGTAAAGCAGGCAGTCGTTGGAAAAGGTGCGGCAGACAAGCAACAGGTGGCTTTTATGATTCGAGCTCTCCTTGGATTAAAGGAAACTCCCCCTCATGATGCCGCTGATGCGCTTGCCATTGGCTTAGCACATTTCTACGAACACGACCCAAGCCGTGTCACTGCTCTTGCCGACAAACCAAGCGCTCTCTGATAGCTAACCAGATCAATGAATCCCGAAGAGGTCAGAAGAGTTATGATTGTTCAAGCGGTCGAGCAGACTGATGAAAGGAACAGGTTCATTTCAAATGCTGATCGAACTGAAGCAGCTTCCGTCGCTGGAGCCCCGCTCGCGAAGAACAGTTCCTTTTCAGAAGAACACCGGTTTCTTGCCGCCAGGGCGGAATCCATCATTACCCAGCTCATCTCACGGTATCCCGATGAATCCAGCTGGTTACTCAGCTCCAACTCTAATTATCGGCTTGGTCTTCTTTCCGGTGTCCTTTTCCTCATTGCTCTCGTCGCTGGCTTTCTCAGTAACGAGCTTGGTCCTGATAGACGTATCAACATTATTTCCTTTCCCCTTCTGGGGATTCTGGCATGGAATCTAATCATCTATGTGAAAGAGGTCTGTCTATTCCTGCGCCATCGCGACAGTCTTTTTAGCGGATTTTGGACCGAGGCATGCGCCGGTTTCATCTCGCCCCCCCAGATTCCGTCCACGGAAGATCCCTCTCCCTTTAATGCTGCTCAAAAACTCTACGCGCGAAGATGGTACGAGTTTCAATTTCCAGTGCTTAGTTTCCGTATCAAGTCGTTGCTACACTTTGTTGCTTTGACTATTGCTGCTGCAGCCATTGGAGGAATGTACGTTAAGGGGATGTCCAATGAATATCGTGCTATTTGGGAAAGCACCTTTATCACTGATGCTGACCAGTTGCAGCCGTTCCTCAATTTTGTGCTCGGGTCGGCAGTCTCGATTTCTGGTGATGCGCTTCCTTCTGTCGAAGAATTGAACGCGATGCGCTGGCAATCAGGTGACCGTGAAGTTGGCGGTGAAAATGCGGCGCGTTGGATTCACTGGTATGCCATCACTATCGGTCTATTCGTCCTTTTACCACGAACCTTCCTCGGACTGCTATGGGGACTCAAAAGCTCTCGGTTACGTCAGACTCTGCCCTACCGCGAGACCTGCCCTCATTACTTTGATCATCTCCTCTCCATTTCTACCGGCAACGCTCGAGAAATTCAGGTGATTCCCTATTCTTTCAATCCTGATAACGGAATAAAACAACATACCGTTGTCACTCTCACGACAGCGCTTCGATGCCCGGTCAATGTGGATTGGCTAGCGCCCATCGGGTTTGATAATGAGGAGTCACTCGGAAAACTTCCGATTAATCAGCAGGCTAAGCAGGCGTTGCTCTTCAGTTTTGCCTCCACCCCGGAGAAAGAAACCCACCTCGCTTTATTCCAAGCACTGTCTGAAAATACATTGGGAGCTATCGACTATATCATTCTGAATTCGAGCAGCTTCGATGAGAAAACACGTGATTTCCCCAATGCGGAGCAACTTTACTCGGAGAGACTTTCCGCCTGGAAAAGAATGTTTTGCGAAACAAACGTTGAATTTCTAATGACGGGAAGCGAGGAAATGCCATCATCCTCCAATAAATCTTGATTCGCCTATGCCTTCTCCCGACCGGGAAATCGTCTTAAGCCTTATCTCGCATACTAATGTCGGGAAAACTGCGCTGGCGCGCACCCTGCTCCGCCGTGACGTCGGTGAGGTCGCAGACAGCGCTCACGTGACTGTCGTTCCTGAGGCTCATACCCTCATCAAAGCCGACGGCATCACTGCCAAACTATGGGATACACCCGGATTTGGTTCTAACCTCGCCAAACTGGCAAAGCGCCTTCGAACAAGCAAAAACCCGGTAGGCTGGATTCTCCACCAGGTCTGGGATCGCACCCGGGATAAATCACTATGGTGCAGCCAGGAAGCAATTCGTAACGTACAAACCGAAGCCGATGTGGTTCTCTATCTTGTAGATGCTTCTCAACCACCGGAGACTCTCAGATTCGTCGGTCTGGAAGTAGAAATTATCGAATGGATCGGAAAACCCGTGCTGGTCTTCCTTAATCAGACTGGCCAACCGGATTCCGAGCGCGACCGCGCCAACGAAGAAGCGTGGCGACAACACTTCAAAAATTTCGAAATCGTCAAGCATGTTGGCACCCTGGATGCATTCACCCGCTGCTGGACTCAGGAACATCTAATCCTTGAAAAGACAGAAGATTTCGTCAGTGAAGATCAAAAGCCTGCGGCGAGAAAACTCACTGATGCGTGGATCGAACGTAACATGGGCATCTTCGGTGAAACAGTCACCTCAATGGCGAAGTGGGCTAAGATAGCATTAACTGACTCTGAACCTCTCCCTCAGAAAGACTTAACCGAAAAACTCAGAGAACTAGTCCTGCGCTCCGAACGAAACAGGGATCTTGATGAGATTCAAGAGGCCATGTACGGCCGCCTCGCGGAGAACACAGCTACCGCCGTGAATGAACTCATCTCACTGCACGGACTCGACGGGCAAACGGCATCCACTCTTGCCGAAACCTCCCTCGAAGAATTTGCCGTCAAACGTGATATCGAAGAACCTCTCGCAGCCACTATTGGGGGCGCTGTCTCCGGGCTCGTCGGTGGGCTGTCAGCTGATCTGTTCTCGGGTGGAATGACTTTTGGCGGCGGGGCCGTCATAGGAATGCTCTTGGGGGGCGCCACTACGTTTGCCTTAACCCGAGGATACAACCTAGCCCGTTCCGGGCAGAACCAAGTCCGCTGGACTGAAGCACATTTCGTGACCCAAGTGAAGTTTATCATCATGCTTTACCTTGCGGTGGCACACTATGGCCGTGGACGTGGAGCGTGGCAGGACCCGATCAACAACCCTGCCCACTGGGAAACGATCGTTGATACCGAGATAGAATTAAATGCCAAACGGTTAAACGAACTCTGGAAACGAGGTGAGTCAGCCTCGGGGTCTGCCACCCTCAATCAACACCTGAAAAAATTCTTCCAACAAAGCCTTTCGAACATCCTCGGCCAACTCTATCCTGACAGTCAGTCGCTCTTTAAGCGACGTTGAGGTTCAGGCCGACTCTACCTGCTCGCGGGGGATACCCCGGAGCTCAAAAACCTTGAGGATAGTGTCTTCGATCAAATTATTCGGGCAAGAAGCCCCAGCTGTGATCCCAAAAACAGCACTCGAGTCTTTTTTGAAGATGTCAGTGTAACTCGTCACTTCTTCGCGCTCTTCGATATCGAAATGAACGATCTCTTCGAGCGAACCGATACAGGAAGCACTCCGGATGAAAAAGGTTGGCAACTCTTGCTCCCCAATTTCAACCAGATGAGTCGTGTTCGAACTATTGTATCCGCCAACAACAAGGAGTAAATCCATCTTGTGCTTCAGCATTTCAAAAAGCGCATCCTGACGTTCCTGCGTAGCTCCACAAATGGTATCGAACACTGAGAAATTTTCATCGGAACCGTCCCGCTTCTCAATCGCGTTGCGAACGCGGTTCTGGATCTCCTCGGTTTCAGACTTCAGCATCGTGGTTTGATTTGCTACTCCAATCCGCTCGAGATGGACATCCGGGTCAAAATTTGTCGAGTATCCCCCCTGAAAATTTGCGAGCAATTCCTCCTTATCTCCCCCCTCAACCAAATATCGACAGACCTTATCCACGTCTTCAAGGGTTAAAACAATAAGATAATGACCGTTACCGTCTTCGCCTTCGGCGCGAGAGGCTGTTGCCCGCGTCTCTTCGTGCCCAGCTTTCCCATGGATGATAGAGGTGATATTAGATTTGGCAAAATTCCTAACCCGTCGCCAGACTTTCATAACGTCGCCGCATGTGGTGTCGACGATGCGACAACCCTGCGACTCAACTTTGTCCACAAAAGAGATGGGTGCTCCGAAGGCTGGAACAATCACAACGTCATCAGGAGTCAAAGAATCGTACTGCTCATCCATCTCCTGCCATGGAAGCGATGCAATCTCCATCTCCTCGAGTTGGCGATTTACCTCCGGGTTGTGGATAATCTCACCAATCAAAAAAATGCGGCTTTCTGGAAAAACGCGTCGAGACGCGTATGCAAGATCTATCGCTCTTTCTACTCCATAGCAGAAACCAAATTGCTTAGCGAGACGCACCGTGGTGTCTCCCACCATTAGCTCGCCGCCCTTACTGCGAACCTTTTCGACGATCGAACTCTGGTAATGGCTGGCAACTTCGTCCTGAACGCGCTCCATCACCTCCGGAGTCCGGACGTTGACACGCTTTTTTTTCTTTCTGGGAGCACTTTGCATGGTTGCGGGATTAGGGACTGACTTTCTCCTAGAATAAAACGTTCACCGAATCAAACGGGGCATTAGTAATTAGCACCGAACGCGGTGAATCAGGTAAGTCGTAGTCTATCGGTCGTGGAACCTTCTTTCCAAGGACTGAATCTTCCGGAAGGCTATTTGCGATGTAAATAGGAGTTCCAGGCTTCACCAAGTGGAAGAAATCAGAGGCGATGCTCCTATGGAGGCGCAAGCAGCCTTTTGTTCGAGGTTGCGGCCAAACAGCCCCAGCATGGAAGCCGTAACCCGATTTGAATTCTACCCAGTAGGGCATGGGATAACCAATATAGCGATAATTGGGGGGCATGCTGGTGCGTCTACCCGGAATAATTTCCTCTCCCCTCACCCAGAAGCCGTAGGTATTAGAACGTTTTCGAGGCAACTTGTTAAATGCTCTAAAATTACCAGTCGGAGTTGGGTCAGCCTTGGTGCCGATCGCTACCGCAGCGACGAAGCGAGGCTCTTCATTTTCATACACGTAAACCGCCCGGTTATTGAGACTAACTCGCACCTTGATATCGCGAGAGTTCGACACTTTCCCATATTTGATCGCCATGCCAGCAAGCTGCTCTCCCGGCCTGCTGATACAGCCTGCAACAAAGATGATTGCCGTCGCAATACCCAGTGCAGTAAAAGCCCGAAAACAGGCTGAGAAGCGCTTCTTCATGATACTTGGGGGAGAATTTACACCATCCCAGAGAATGAGCGAATCATCCTTGCAAACGACCAATCCGAAAAAATAACATTTTTTATCTCCAGATTGTTGACATTTATTAATATTTAGATATTCTGAAATCAGTTACCTTTTCGGTAACTGTCTGTTTGTGTTTCGTGTTTCGAGGCCGCTCAGCCCCACGGTTGAGCGGCTTCTTTCTTTTCAAAGCAGAATATTATTCCTATTGAGACACGAAAATTGGCTTCCATCAAGCTGGAGCCCGTTTCAAAAGGGATGTCAACAAGCTCTGATCCTATCCGATCAGGAGACCCAAGGTAGCTTCCACTGGCCCGGAATTGCGGTCTCATAGTTACCGTCCTCACCGGGCTGAACTGGCGCTACGCCATTGAAATCAAACTCCTCAGGAAGGATCGAAAAATTCGAGGACACCGCTTCGTCCCATTTTACCTCTTGGCCACTGTATGTAGCAAGACGCCCCAATACACTCGTGAATGAGCTCCTCGCACCGTAATAAGCGTTGTTGAGCGGTGAGTCATTCTTGATCGCATCATAAAGCGCGTCATGTTCGACTTGATAGGGATTCGTTGCCCCCGTTCGAGGCCTGCGATACTGCCACTTCACTTCTCCCTTTAGATCAGTGATGCGACCCGCTTCAAGATGAAGAATACCTTCGGTTCCGTGTATTTCCTCTCCAATTTGACGCCAGGTGCCGGGAATATGACGGCACTGGCTGTTCATGATCGCATTATTCTGTTCGGCACCATAACGAAACTCTACGTAGTGATGGTCGAATATTTCACTCACACTACGAGACTCTGTTCCAGCACGACCACCCATACCTTGAGCTGAAACCGGATGGCCTCCATTGGCGGAATCACCGCTAACAAACCAGTTCACAACATCAATATTGTGCACGTGCTGCTCGGCGATGTGATCTCCACAGAGCCAGTTGAAGTGATACCAGTTGCGCATCTGGTATTCCATTTCAGTCCACCCGGGTTGGCGTTCCACGATCCAAGGACGCTGAGTGTTCCACCATGCCTGAGCGCCCAGGATATCGCCGATCATACCGTCAGAGTGAACTTTTTCAAAAGCTTGCAAATAAACTTCTTGGTAGTGCCGCTGCAGACCAACCACCACCTTGAGACCCTTCTGGTCGGCAATCTTAGCCGCTTCGATCACCTTGTTGAATCCCTCGGCATCAACGCACACCGGCTTCTCCATGAAGACGTGCTTCCCCTGCTGCATAGCATATTCAAAATGAATCGGGCGGAAGCCGGGTGGAGTAGCAATACAAACAACGTCACATTCGTCGATTACCCCCTTATAGGCATCAAAGCCAACAAATTGACGGCTCTTAGGGACGTCAACTTGGCTGCTGTTACCTGCCTTTTCGAGCAGAGCAAGAATCCCTCCCTTTTTCGAACGAGGCCCGGTTCCATCGATCTTATCTTCGAACGCTTCAGCCACCGCAACGAGCCTTGCACTGTCATTGGCGGTCAGGTTCTGCTGCACGGCTCCACTACCACGACCACCACAACCGATCAGACCAACCTTAACGGCATCACTTCCTGCCACTTGGGCACACATTTCAACCGGAAGCAAGCTTGCGGCGGCTCCCGCCGTTGCCGCACCGGCGACAAAACGACGACGGGACAAGTCTTTTTCGTGAGAAGGATTATCTTCAATCATATCGGCTAAACTAATAAGGGTTAAATTGTTTGAACAACAGCTATTTGGTAATTTGGAGTTAATGACCTAGCGTCACTTCGACCTACTGGGGACCACGGGGAGTAGAGATAGGAGGCTGATGATGCAATCCTATACTGGGGCCTCCTTTTATCAGACATTCAGGCTAAATTTAGATTTGGATCAATATCTGAATTCAAATCACTTCCCGCTTCTCCCCCCGCTCGTCGGCAAGCAGCAGCGTATGCAATCATAGCGGCATTGTCTGTTGAATGCGAAGGTTCTGGCAATCGAAGATCAATACTTAGCGACTCAGCTTGGGCGAGTGATCGTTCACGAAGCCTCGCATTACAACTCACTCCTCCACTAATCGCAGCCACTCTTACCCCCTCTTCTTCCACAGCACGAAATAGCTTGGTAACCAGCACGTCGACAATGGCCTCTTGAAAGGAAGCGCAAAAGTCACTCATCACAGTCTGGCTCATCGGTTGTTGTATCTTCTGAAGCAGGTAGAGGGCTGAAGGTTTTAGGCCGCTAAAACTGAACTCATGGTCACCGCTATCGATCATACTTCGGGGAAAATCATACGCACCAGCATCGCCTACTTCGGCCAAGCGAGCAATTTCCGGACCGCCAGGATAGGAAAGTTCCAACATTTTCCCAACCTTATCGAAGGCTTCTCCTGCCGCGTCGTCTTTGGTTGATCCAAGCACTTCATAATTTCCTACCCCATGAAAAGATACCAGCATCGTATGGCCTCCACTCACTACCAACGCGACGTGAGCCGGAGGATCCGTTCCCGCTCCAATAAAAGGCGATAATAAGTGGCCCTCGATATGATTGATCGAATAAAAGGGGCGGCCCAAACCAACTGCAATGGCTTTTGCTGTAGTATCACCGACCAGCAGCGAACTAGCGAGGCCTGGGCCGGAGGTCGCTGCTACCGCATCAATCTCACCGAGTCGAATCCCTCCGTCTTTTAGAGCTTTCTCGATAAGAGGTTTGAGATCGAGGTTATGATTACGCGATGCGAGTTCGGGCACCACACCTCCATAAGGAGAATGGAGATCAATCTGCGAAGCTATCTGTGAGGTTAGAATGCTCCCATCTCCACGGGCCACCGCCACAGCGGTTTCGTCGCAGGAAGTTTCGATAGCAAGAACCAACCGTTCGGACATCGTCGGGAGACTTATTTCTTTTCGCGATCTTGCTTCGCCTCGGTCGCCTTAGCTTTTTCTTTGCCCGGCTTTTTCTCGCCATCTGAAGCCCTCTCTTCAGCGTCCGCAGCGCTTCCTGTTCCAACTCCTTGGATCTGCGAATAGACCAACGCCCCCTTCATCGCATCGACGGCCCTGATCAACTGAGGATCGCGAAACTTTTCGGCCTGCTTGCGATCTTCCGGGCTTATCGTATCCCGGTTAAACCACCGGGCTAGACCTTCCTCCTGAGCAGGAGTCATTGTCGCCACGATATTGGGAACAACTCCATTTTCATGGATCGTCCGGTGACTCGGAGTGTAATACTTCGCTGTTGTCATTCGGATTGCTTTGCCGTCACCTATCGGCAAAATAGACTGGACTGACCCTTTGCCGAAAGTTGTCTCTCCCACGACGATGCACCTTTTAAGATCCTGAAGGGCCCCGGAGACCACTTCAGCTCCACTTGCAGAAGAGTGATTCACGAGAATAGCGAGCGGGTAATTACGTTCACGACGCTTGCTCTCGACTGATGTGCGGTAAACCTTGATTTCACCGGATCCGGGCTTTCCCTCAGTTGTTAAAACAACAGTGCCTGCCTTTACAAACTCGCCGCACACATCAATTGCACTTCCGAGCAACCCTCCGGGATTATTTCGCATATCAAGCACGAAAGCATCCATTGATTCTTGTTCTAACTTATCGAGCGCATCCGCAAGTTCCTCAGCGGTCGGCTCGCTGAATTGAAGGATTCTTGCATAGCCCATTCGATAGGGGCTGGTAATCTTTTCTTCGAGGATTCGCACATCTTTTACCGATGACTGCTTGATAACTTCACGCTTTAACTCAAACTCGAGAAGCTTTTGAGTCGCTGGTCGACGTACCGTTAATCTTATGGATTCACCGGGCTTTCCGCGAAGCATATTCACCGCTTGAGAGATACCGAGATCTTCGGTCAGGCGATTGTTAATTTTTAGAATATGATCCCCGGGAAGCACCCCAGCACGACCCGCGGGTCCATCTTCACGAGCAGTGACAATTGTCAGAACGTCGTTTTTTGTCGAAATAGTCACCCCAATTCCTTCATAGGTGCTGTCCGTGTGTCGTTGCAACTGCTCAAAAACCTTCGGCTGCATGAACTGACAATGTGGATCCAGATCTGCGAGCATTCCTTCGAGGGCGCTATTGATCAGTTTTTCATACGTCACTTTGTCAGCATCTACATAGCCCTGTCGAATGGTCTCAAGCACTTCGGTAAAAAGTTCGATCTCTTTAAATCCAGAATCTGCTTCGGCATCCTGGGCGTACGAACAGAGAAGGGCGCTGGAAATAAATACTGCTAAAAGGGCGGTAAAGAGTGCCTTACAGACAGTTTTCATTGAGGAAAGGTCCGACAATCACGCAGTCTTTTCAAGGCCGGTATTGTGGCAAAAGCCTACATTCGGCAAAAGGTCTGTCAAAATAACCAGACAATGAGAACAAAAACCGCCTTGGTTGCGACATGCAGTCCCTGATCGATAGCAAACGAGGTTTTTCCTTCGCATTTGAGAGAATCTATCATCCAATGCAGAACGAACTCAGCAACAGCAAACACCACGGAACCAGTGATAACCCATACGAAACCTGCGTGGATGAGGCAGTGAGCAGACATGAGGTAAGCCCAGAGAGCCTTCGGAGCATTTTCACTTCCATCCGCAAGTTGGGGCGGCTGGTTGTGACGATTTTTTCCATGAGAAAGAAAATCTCCCTGGAGCGGGAAATCTGCGAAAGCATGGCCAATCACCAGAGCAAAAAACAGCGCCAACGCATCAACCGGGCCGGTCGCTGCCAGTGGGGCTATCATCAGTGAATCGGGCATAGAGTTGCAGGGGGAAGGTGAAAAGATACGACGGATTAGTGACACTAATCGACAATCACTTTTGTAGAAACCTCGAAATTAAAACGAGTCGAGCATAGCTTCGCGAGCCATCGCTACCTTCTCGTTGGTCCTCCTCAGTCGCTTACTCAACTGTGTTGAGACATTGACAAGCAACTTCGACGCTGTCCGCGGATGAGCATCGAGATATTGCTCCAGACGGGTTCGGTCAATTTTCCAGACCTCACCAATGGAACGACAGACCACACTGGCACTGGCATTGCCCGGATCGAAAATGTTGACCTCCCCAACAGTACTACCCGCCTTAAGAGTCCCGAGAAGAATCGTTCGGCCGGTTGCTTCAGTCTGAACATGGAAGTTTCCCATAATCACGAGAAAAAGAGAATCCTGTGTCTGACCCTCTTGGATGAGCACGTCTCCGTCTGATAGTGAGAAAAACTCACCGAAATGCCCGAGCTGGGCTCGCTCTTCAGCGTCAAAATCAGAGGCGAATCCCATTTCAGGGAGAGTCGAAGGTTCGGCAGACATGGCAGCTCAGGGAAGAAGTAGTTTTAAACAATAACCCGCAAAAATACTCTGAGGGAAAGACTGGTGACTATCGCATCATAGCTCCTCCACCTGGCAACCCTTGGGTTCCTTCCCAACTTGCAGGTATATTGTGAGGCATGCTACTAAGCTTCTCCCTTTCTGGAGTGGGGTGGCTATTCGCAACAGATTCGCAGGAAACCATCGCGAAAGTAAAAAGAGCAGTCAGTGAGAAAAAATAGAGAAATCTCATAGGAGGTGGCAAAAGAAGAGGATTGAGATCAGTTCGTGTTCTCAAAAATAACCTTGTCGCCGGGCTGAACTTTAAGAGCACTCACTTCGGCTCCATCAACCACATCCGCCACCACGAGGGTCTCTTCTATATTTACGATTCTAAGGCGAGCCACCCGCTGCTCACCACGCTTAACAAGAAGGGTGGCGTCACCAGTCACCCCATGTGCGCGACCAGCGTTTACCATTACAAACCCCCAATCGCCATTCACAGCGATGACAGTGGCCACCAAACTATTGAGTGATAGCTTTTGTGCGCGCTCAAACTGAAACTCCTCCTCGTCCTTTACTTTCGCTACCTGGACCTGCTTCGCTTGAGAAGCGGAAGTTAGCTGAGCATTCAATTCAGCTTTCGTATTCTGCTCGTCAGTCAAGGTGTCCTTGAGCATGGTGAGCGTCATTTCAAGATCTTCCGGGGACTTGAAGTTTCCATCCGGGAAGACTTTCTTGATGGCGAGGTCAATCTCTGTTTGCTCGATCTCAACCCTCTTCAAATCGGACGTTACATCGTCGAGAGAGCGCTCTACAATCTTAAGGCTCTGCCTCACACCCTCAACAGCAGCAGCAGCTTGGTTGCGACCATCCTTGGCCTGAGTTTCCTTCTCGACGTTCTCGTCGCGCTTGTCCTCGGCGGCCCCCAGCCTCTCCGTAGTGTCCTTAACTTTTGATTTGGTAAGGTCCAATTCGGAGATAACCGCTGCAAGGTCGTTCTTATTGATAACACCCACCACAACGGCGCCTAGCATAGCTACCCCTGCGATGATCATGAGAAATTTTTTCATATCAAATTCCTGTTGGGAGGTTGAAAAAGGTTAAATGAATTACTGAAAAGGATCGGGAGTTGCTTCTGCATCCTCCATCATACCACCGCCGCCAAAAGGATCAGGAGCTCCCCCACCGCTACCCATGGCACCACCGCCAAAGGGGTCGGGAGCCGCACTGCCACTATCCATAGCACCACCACCGAAAGGGTCGGCAGGAGGTTGAGCAGCATTACTAGCATCATCTTCGTCACCTGCAGGGATAACCACAGGGGTCTTGGCGGTAACCGCCTTGATCACATTGTCGCCCGCACGGACGCGCTGACCTGGGGCAAGAGAGCCTGGGATGATGTCGGCAGCCGACTTTCCTGCTTCTACAGAAGTTACCAGTAATTTGCAGATTGGTTGTCCACGACGGTAGACATTCAACTGTGCACGGTTCACAACGCCAGCATCATAGCCTCCGTTAACCACGACAAATCCCCATTGATCGTAAGCTTCTCGAATGGTGGATTCAAATGGTCCTCGGATAATACCCGCCTCTTGGTCACTGCGGAGAGCCACCATTTCTGCTGCCACTTTTTCGAGGCGGTCTTTTTCAACCTGAACGGAAGCAACAGCACCCCCGAGCTGGGTCACTTCAATCTCGGTCTCCTCTATCTGGGCACGAAGTTGAACCATCTCACGCTGAAGCGCTTCGATTTGAGCAATGCTACCCACCATAGCCTTAGCTTTCCCTAGACGCTCTTCGTCCGCTTGGAGTTTCGACTCTTGGGCACGAAGACTAGACTCCGCCTCCACTACCTTGGCATCGAGGTCGATCTTCTCAGTCTCAAGAGCTTCAGTCTCATCACTGAGCATCTGGATCGAACTCTCAAGCTGAGCGATCTCAGCATTGGTTGCCTCCAATGAGGCGAGGCGATCTTCTAGAGTTTTCTGCGTCGATGCCAATTCGACATCTTTCGCCCGTTTCTCATTCATGTTTTCCCAACTGAGATAACCTGAACCGGCTAAAACAACAGCTGAGACGACAAGCAATACCTTCCACATGACAATAAATTCTTCGTTTTCCGGGAGATGAAAAGATCCCGACGCGGCGTAAGTTAGCGACCAGGACCTCCAAAAACAACTCCAAAGTTTTTAGAGTCCGATACTTTTAAAAAAAAAATACCTCATAACAAGCAGTAACTTAGAAGAATTTCGGCCGATTTTACCCGTTATTCTCTCCCCCTTTAAGAACCATCATGGAAATTCTGGTATTTCCGAATAGCCTTCCGATAAGGCGAACCAAGGGGTGGTAGCGACGCCTCATCATTAAATTTATACCAATTTCCCTCTCGGTCGGCGGTGAATTTGCCCTCAACCGCAGATGGTAGTTCAAATACTTTTAGGCTCACCTTAAAACGGGTGATCGCATAATCGAAGCTCATTAACTCCTCCAAGTCTTCCGTCTGAGAAGGGGAGATTTCTGGTAATTTCCAAAGTCCGTTCCTCCGACGGCCTGCCTCTCTTTCCAAAAAAACCCTTCCCTCTCTTATTAAAATGACGACTGACTCATTCTTTTGCGTGATGGCGACTTTCGCTTTTTTTAATGGCAATGCCTCCAGTCCTTCGTTGCCTTTACCGCGACACCATTCGGAAACGGGGCATTCTACACAATCCGGCATTCTCTTGGTGCAGACTTGCTGCCCCAATTCCATTATTGCCGAATTGTAGCTTCGCACCCGTTCGCTAGGGGTCATTCTCTCCGCACAGTCCCATAGAAATTTTTGCCCGAAAGTAGTATCGACCGGTTCTCGAAAATTAAAAAGTCTCGAGAGCACTCGTGCTACATTCCCATCAACAATGGGTGCCCGAGCTTCAAAGGCAAAACTAGCCACGGCTCCCGCGGTGTAACGGCCGACACCGGGAAGTCTTTCAAGGCCATCTGGATCCCGCGGACAGTTCCCGCCATAATCATCACAAATCCGAATCGCCGCCTTTTGAAGGTTCCTAGCACGATTGTAGTAACCAAGGCCTTCCCAAGCCTTAAGGATGTCTTGCTCTTTCGCCTGCGCAAGAGCTTCCCAATCGCCAAACTGAGCCATCCACCGCCTGTAGTAACCTTTCCCCAACACCGTTGCGATTTGCGTCTGCTGAAGCATTAATTCTGACACGAGAATCGCGTAAGGATCCCTCGTCTGCCTCCAAGGATAGTCTTTTCCACTCTCATCGAACCAGTCGCAAAGAGTCGACTGAAAACCAACTAGGGCGCCTTCTGTGGAAAAAACTGCTTCGTAACCCGCTGCCATAGTCGCAATCTAATCAAGATTTGTGTATACTCTCCTAGTGCACCGCTAATCTTCGCGATTAAATAACTTGATCACACAAACCTAATACGATCGGCACGATTCCGGCTACACTATATCCGTAACTAAGTGATAAGTTACCTTACTTCTTTCACCCATATCCGGCACGCCATTCAGTTAGACATCTGATTAAGTGCTAGTCGAACAGCGAAAGTTTTTATATTAAAATTCTTGAGCCATTTGAGATTACAAACAATCACACCCCCAACCCATCATTATGGCGACAATCACCAAACGCGATCTCGTAATTCGCATCAGTAACGAAACAGGCCTCACCCAGCAGGAAGTTTTTAACGTTGTTCAAACGTTTATAGACGAAGTCACAAACAGCCTCGCATCAAATGATGATGTCGTGCTGCGCAACTTCGGAGCGTTCCAAGTAACGAAGACAAAACCCAAAATCGGACGGAATCCCAACAAGCCCGATGCTGCTGTTCCAATCCCCGCCCGCGCCGTAGTAAAATTCAAGCCGGGTAAGGAGCTTAAAGAAAAGGTGGCCAAGGTCCTCCCGGAGCTAGAAACCGCTAGGTAAAACAAATCTAACGAGAACGCCTCGATTCATTCGTGATCCTGTCTGTCGGGAGAGGCGCAAGTTGTGTTTCCAACTCACCCTTTGCCTTTGGCCAAGCGACTATAGCCTCGACAATCATCCAGATTTCGAGAGCCATCGTCGCAAAGCCGAAGGCCGTGAGCGTCCAGTTGCCGGTCTCGATGCTTCGTGTCAGGTATCCGTTCTCGCCGAACAGGTTCAGGCTCATCGCAACTGCTGGGAGAACCAGCATAAAGATCATAGGCAACACCACGAACCAGACGGGTAGTCCACGACGCCACATCCAGAAGGCGATCACCATAAAGGCTAATCCCCCCAGAAGTTGGTTGGTAGCACCGAACAACGGCCAGAGAATTAGACCACCTTTACCAGCAGTATCCCATTGCCACGGCTCTCCTACCGAAACCGGCAATGCAGCAATAACGCCTGCCAGCGACACAGCAAAAATTGTCGCGATATGCTTGTTGGTCAGTGCCTTAATTTTGAGGCTCGCGGCGAGCTCCTGTGTCACATAACGCTGCAGTCGGCAGGCCGTGTCGAGCGTCGTTGCAGCAAAACTAGCCACAAAAACACCCATCAAGGCAACCGCGAAGGCGGGACTGATACCGAGCGCTTTCAGAAAGTTGGCGCTTCCCTCAACAAACGCTCCCACCTTGGCAGCGAGCCCCTGAGCTGATCCCCAGCTTCCGTAACGAGTATCGTAGGCCTCAGTTCCAAAAAGCAGACCAGCTTCGCCGGCAACCCCAAGCCCGATCCCTGCCACGCAGGCAAGAATCACCAACACGGCGAGAAATCCTTCGGTAAGCATTGAGCCATACCCAACAAACCGGGCATCAGTCTCGCACTCGATTTGTTTCGATGAAGTTCCGCTGGAAACGAGACAGTGGAATCCCGAGATAGCGCCACAGGCGATGGTAACGAAAAGAAAAGGGAAAATCCACGGAGCCCCCTCAGGGGAGGGCCGGAAGGCAGGGGCCACGATCTCAAGCGGCTGGCGGACCATTTCTCCCTCAACTGCTATTGGAGCTCCGCCAACCAAACTTGCAACAACAAGACCAATCACCACCAACGCCAGCACACTGAGTAGTTGCAGACTGTTAATGAAGTCTCGCGGCTGCAACAGCGTCCAGACCGGCAGCACCGAAGCGATGTAGCTGTAGACCAGCAAGAAAGCAACCCAATGCATCGTTGGCCAGGAAGCAAGATAAGCGTTGATTTGCCCGAGGAATCCGACATCGCCGAAATAGACCGTCAGATACATCAGCGCGAGGGCTATGAGCGACGGGATCAGCAGGTTGATACCTCTGCGATGCAAGTAGACACCGATAATTACGGCTAGCGGAATCTGGAAAAGGCAAGGGAAGATCGAGGCCGCGTATTGCTTGAAAACCGCAGCGATCACTAAACCAAAAATCGCAAGAACAATGGTTAGGGCGAGGAATAGGATCGAAAGGAACAAAATTCGTGCCCGCGGAGCAAGCACCCTTCCAGCAATATCACCCACCGTCTGCCCACGGTTCCTCATACTCACTACCAGCGAGCCAAAGTCATGCACTGCCCCAATAAAAATCGAACCGAACAAAACCCAGAGCAGCGCCGGAACCCATCCCCAAATTACCGCCAGTGCTGGACCAACGATTGGTCCAGTTCCAGCAATCGACGTAAAGTGATGCCCGAAAATAATCGATTTCTTTGTGGGCACATAATCTTTGTCGTCATTCAGCGCAACGCTTGGCACAGGAGCCTCCGGATCCAGTTTAAAGATCTTGCGACCAAGCCATTTTCCGTAGGTATTGTAGGCGATCAGATAGAGAGCGAAGGATCCGAGGGCGATAAAAAGAGTTTCCATAGAATGATCCAGAAGATTGCAGATTTTCTTTTCGGAGTTATCAGAAGCGGCGATGCTGGACTTCCAAACCCGGTATTTCAACGCAGACTTTAAATGGAAATTCACCTTTGGCAGCAAATCTTCACGGTCGCGATTGTTATCGTGGTGTTTATCGTGCTAGTCAAAGAGTGGATCACCCCAGACCTAGCGGCAATGGGAGCATTTGTTCTCCTCGTCCTTATCGGAGTGCTCTCGCCACCGGAAGCTCTCAATGTCTTCGGGAGCTCTGCCCCGATTACTGTGGCTTCCATGTTCGTCATGAGCGCCGTCCTTGAACGGACTGGTCTCATAGAGCTCCTCGCCGGTCGCTTCGAAACCCTCGCTGGAAATAATCCTCTTCGAGTCATGCTTGTTCTCCTGTTGCTGGTGGCATTCTTGTCAGCTTTCGTCAACAACACCCCGATTGTTGTGATTTTCCTGCCCATCGTTCTTGCTCACTGCCGGAAGTTCGACCTCAAGGCCTCACGATTTCTTATTCCCCTCTCCTACGCCGCTATTGTCGGTGGCACCTGCACTGTCATAGGCACCTCAACCAACCTTATTGCTTCGGGCATCGCAGCAGACTCAGGCATGGAGCCATTCGGCATGTTTGAGGTTGGTAAGCTCGGCATCCTCTTTGTTATTGCCACTATCGCTTACATCATATTCGGGGGCTGGCGCCTCATCCCTGATCGCGTTACTCTTTCCACTCTGTTCGATGGCGAAGCATCCCACGAGTTCCTCACGCAGGTATACGTAAATAAAGATTCGCCCCTGATCGGAAAACTCTTTCCCGAGACTCCACTCGCCAAAAGACGCAACCTTCGAGTCATCGAAGTCGTTCGCGAGGGCCGACCACTGCACGCTCCTCTTGATGAACTCACCCTAGAGTCCGGCGACCAAATCACGATGAAGACGAGAGCGTCTGGGGTCGCAGAATTGGCCGAAACTACTGGACTTGATTTACTTCCTGATGGTGACCTCGGTCTTGATCACGTCCGCACCGAATCGGCAGTTCTTATGGAAGGTATCGTCGGTCCAGATTCCCGACTGGCCGGCCACAGCCTAAAAGAGCTCAATTTCCGCCAACGCTTCGGGGTAGTCATTCTAGCAATACATCGCCGCGGGGTAAATCTCCGCGATCGCTTTGAGGAGGTGAAGCTAGCCTTTGGCGACACGCTGCTGGTGGAGGGCCCCGTGGACCGGATGTCCGAGCTGTTCAACGAAAAAGACTTCGTTAACTTGAGTAAACCAAAGGAGCGTCCAGTCCGCTACAGTAAGGCTCCAATAGCCGTCTTCGCCCTGCTAACCTTCATGATCGGAGGAGCCGTCCTACCTGCTTACATCCCGATTTTCGCACTCTTTGCCGCTATTTTGACCTTAATTACGCGGTGTATTGACCCTGACGAAGCCTACAAAGCGGTTGAATGGAAGGTCATTTTCATGATTTTTGGCATGCTGGGACTCGGCATGGGACTGGAGCGTACTGGTCTCGCAAGGATTATGGCCGAGCAGGCCGCAGACTGGTTCTCTGATCTCGGCCCATACGCTGTCCTCGCCGCTCTCTACCTGCTCTCCGCAGTGCTGACGGAACTCATTAGCAACAATGCTGTCGCAGCACTTCTGACCCCTATTGCCATTGGGATTGCAGCTGAACTAGGCTTAGACCCTCGTCCATTCGTCGTTGCGGTCATGTTTGCCTCATCAGCCAGCTTCGTTACCCCGATCGGTTACCAGACCAATACCTATGTTTACGGGGCAGGCGGCTACAAATTTACTGACTTCAGTCGCATTGGACTCCCACTCGCGATAGCCTTATGGGCGATGGCTAGCTACCTGATTCCCATGCTTTGGCCATTTCAGTCCATGTAATTAAAATAGGCCTTTTTCCTTGCGGCAAAAACTCTTGTGCCTTACATCTTCCGCCCTCCAAGCGGTCCGACATCCGGTCGAATCGTTCCTTAACTCCTAAATAAAGCACATCTTACACCAGCCGCGGTCATGGCAAAGAAAGCACCTAAAAAGAAGGTTCCAGCCAAAAAAGCTGTGAAGAAAAAGGCTCCTGCCAAGAAAGCAGCTAAGAAAAGGATTCCAGCCAAGAAGGTAGCTAAGAAAAAGGCTCCAGCCAAGAAGGTAGCTAAGAAGAAGGCTCCTGCCAAAAAAGCAGCTAAGAAGAAGGCTCCTGCCAAAAAAGCAGCTAAGAAGAAGGCTCCTGC
>MDTC01236431.1_pt1 | contig 21162 bp, 19 predicted proteins | sample 811181 | NCBI WGS metagenome assembly MDTC01 (sample SAMN05326644, study PRJNA326480) | marine metagenome | isolation source: seawater | place: Pacific Ocean: North | collected 2011 | reverse complement strand
CCTAAAATATCTGAAAGAACACTAAAATCATCTCCCTCTTTAATAAGCCCCATTGCTATTCCAGCTACTGGCTCTTTAATAGGCACGCCTGCATCCATAAGAGCCAACGATGAACCACAAACAGTTGCCATTGATGAAGAACCATTAGATTCTAAAATTTCAGAAACCAGACGAATAGTGTATGGGTTTTCAGGTTTTCCAGGAATCATGGGTTTTAATGCTCTAAGCGCTAAATTACCATGACCGATTTCTCTTCTACTAACACTAAATTTCATTCTAGCTTCACCAGTTGAAAATGGAGGGAAATTATAATGCAATAAAAAATCTAAATCATCTTCCGCCAAAGCACCATCTTTACGTTGAACATCAAGAGTACTTCCTAGTGTTAATGTTGTTAAAGATTGTGTTTCTCCTCTAGTAAATAAAGCAGATCCATGAACAAATCCAGGTAAATACCCAGCCTCGGAGGAAATAGGTCTTATTTCTGTTGTTTCTCTACCATCTAGTCTAATTTTTTCATCTAAAACTACTCTCCTAACTGCTTCTTTTTGAGCTGCTTTGAAATACTGACCAACTAATGCTCCATGTTCAGCTATCTCCTCTTCTGAAAGGGTAGCTTTGAAATCTTCTTTAATTGCGCCAAACAATTCAGCTCTTTTGTGTTTATCTGCTAAACCTTGTTTAGCAACATCATAACATCTTTGGTAAGAGAAATCATGGATAATCTTTCTTAAATCATCGTTGTGAGTTTCATGAGAGTATTCTCTTTTTGGATTGGCTTTTCCAACTTGTGCTGCAATATCTAGTTGCAGTTGACATTGTTCTTTAATCACAACATGAGCTGCTTTAATAGCTTCCAACATTTCAGTTTCAGAAACCTCATCCATCTCTCCTTCAACCATTACAATACTATCCAAAGTACCTGCAATCATCATATCCATATCAGCAGCTTTCATTTCTTCAAATGTTGGATTAATAGCAAATTCACCATCAATTCTAGCTACTCTTACTTCAGAAACTGGACCATTAAAAGGAATATCAGACACTGCTAAACAAGCTGAAGCAGCTAAACAAGCCAAGGCATCAGGCATATTTTCTTTATCAGATGACATCAACTGCATCATTACTTGAGTTTCTGCATGATAATCATCAGGAAACAATGGTCTCAAAGCTCTATCAACCAATCTCATAGTTAATATCTCTTCGTCACTTGGTCTTGCTTCTCTCTTAAGAAATCCACCTGGAAATTTTCCTGTAGATGCAAATTTTTCTCTGTAATCAACTGTTAGTGGCATAAAATCTACACCATCTCTTACGTCAACATTTGCAACAGCAGTTGCAAGAATCATAGTATCTCCCATTCTAACTACAACGGAACCATCAGCTTGCTTAGCTAATTTTCCTGTTTCAATGGAAATCTCTTTTCCATTTGGAAGTTTTATTTTTTCACTTATTATATTCATTTTTCTATTTTAAATTTTAACAAAAAAAGGACCATTACGCTAGCGCAATAGTCCCCTCAAATACGTTTTTGATACATTAAATTATCTTCTGATGTTCAGTTTTTTGATAATCTCTCTGTATCTTTCAATGTCTTTATTTTTTAAATAATCCAATTGATCTCTTCTTTTACCAACTAACCTAATCAAAGATCTTTGGGTATTGTAATCTTTCTTATTGGACTTTAAATGGTCAGTTAAATGCTTAATTCTATGTGAAAATAAAGCAATTTGACCTTCTGCTGTTCCGGTGTCAGACTCCCCTTTACCGAACTTTTTAAAAATATCTTTTTTCTTTTTTGAATCTAAATACATTTCAACACTATTTAAGTTATTGTGATGCTAAATCGGGTGCAAATATAACTGAATATATATATAAATTGATATTATTATTATTTTTTTAAAATCTCCAGCCAATCCTTAATGCACCAAGTCCATTATAAGACAAACTTGAACTAAAGCTATCTTCAATTGGGGTAGTAATATCTGGATCAGTTAATGAAGTACTGTTCAGTACCTGATAGGAACCTTTTTTATAGTTGGTTCTAAGTAATATTAAGCCCATTTCAAATCCTAAATATATTTTATCGTTTAAATAATAGTCTGCACCAGTAAAAAATCGAATACCAAACTGCTGAACTGGTTGTAATCTATTATAATTTAAATTTGAAACAAAACTTACAGAATCTGTCCTTGAACCATATTCGTTATTACTACCAAAACCGAAAATTCCTTCCAAACCAGTGTAAAGTAGTGCTTTACTGAATTTCTTTTGGCTTTCTATACCAGTTGAAAAGCTGTAGAATGAATTGATTTTCTCCACATAACCTATACCATCACCTGATGATTGAAGAATAGTATTGTTGGTTAATTGCCTTTGAAAACTTGTATTGCATCTCACAGCAATTTTATCAGTGAAATTATATCTAAACTTTAGTTGAGGGCGATAAGAATCAGTATTTAAATTTGGATAAATCTGACCTTCAAAAGAAAACCCATTATTTTCAACGCTTAGACTGTCTTGAGCTTGGACTGAAGCAGGCGAAAAAACCATTAAAAAACTCATAAAAACAAATAACAAAACAATAATTTTTTTCATAACTTATACTTTATAATACACATTTTAAATAATTGATTTTCAGTTTTTTATACTTTTCAACATAGGCACAAACTTGAAGTTTCCAAAGTTGGATTCTTTATACTTTTGCTCCTCTAAACGAACAATCAACTTCATTTGTTGTACATCCCCCTCACCCACTGGAATTACTAGTCTCCCTCCAATTTTCAATTGCTTTTTTAAATCTTCAGGCACAAAAGGAGCTCCACAAGTTACAATTATACCATCAAAAGGAGCAAAAGCTTTTTTACCCTTAAAGCCGTCACCAAAAAAAAGTTGCGCTCTGTAATTATTTTGGCTTAAAAATAATTTTGCACTATTGAACAAAGATTTATGCCTCTCTATTGAAAACATCTTAGCTCCCATCTGACAAAGTACCGCAGTTTGATACCCTGAACCTGTACCAATTTCCAAAATCTTTACTCCTCTTTTAATATTTAATAACTCCGACTGAAAGGCAACAGTATATGGCTGACTAATTGTTTGGCCGGATCCAATTGGAAAAGCGATATCTTGATATGCAAATTGATCTCTAAAAACAGGATCAAAAAATAGATGTCTAGGTACTTTAGAAATCGATTTAAGTACATTTTCATCTTTAATACCCTTTTCTATTAACTCGTTAACCAACTTCTTACAAAGCCCTTTATATTTATTTTCAATCATTCTAAGTACAAAAAAACTAGCATTTCTTTAAAAAATATAGTACGAATTGAAAATATTGCCAACATCTATTGTTAATAATTCACTTTTTAATAAAATAGGTGTTTAAATATTCAATTTTAATATCTTTACACCATGTATAAGATTGGAGTTGTTGGAGCTGGTCACTTAGGCAAAATTCACATTAAAATTTTAAAAAATGCTGGATTTGCAACTTTAGTTGGATTCTATGATATTGACCCTGAAATAAGAAAGCAAATTTCAGAAGAATTTAATGTTAAAGCATTTGAAAGTTACATTGATTTAATCAATGCTTCAGATGTTATTGATATAGTTACCCCTACACTATCTCATTACAAATGTGCTAAAATCGCACTTCAAGCAGAAAAACACATCTTTATAGAAAAGCCAGTGACTCACACCATTGATGAGGTAAAAAAACTAATCAAACTCACTAATAAATCGGGCCTTAAAGCACAAGTTGGTCATGTTGAAAGATTCAATCCAGCATTTGTTGAAGCTCGTAAACAAATTCAAAAACCAAGATTTATTGAGGTTCATCGTTTGGCACAATTCAATACAAGAGGAACTGATGTTTCAGTCATACTTGATTTAATGATTCATGATTTAGATATTATCTTACATCTAGTAAATCAACCCATAAAATCAATCAATGCTTCTGGAGTTTCAATTATGAGTGACACTCCTGATATTGCTAATGCAAGAATTGAGTTTATCAATGGCTGTGTAGCGAATATCACCGCAAGTAGAATGTCATTAAAAAATATGCGTAAGTCAAGGTTTTTTCAAAAAGATGCCTATGTATCTGTTGATTTTCTAAAGAAACAATACGAATATATCAGCTTAGAGGAAGTTGGAGAGCCAGATCCATTTATTCCGATTATAGATTTAGGTGTAAAGGGAAAGAAAAAGGTAATCGTTCAATCTGATAAAAGCAATGAAATAAACCCGATTGAAGAAGAACTAAAATCATTCATCAAATCAATTGAAACCAATATCAATCCAATTGTAGATTTAAAAGCAGCACAAGCAGCTTTACAACTAGCTATTGACATAGCTGAGCAAATTACCATGTCTCAAAATTGATTTAAATCATTTACAATAAATAATACTAATTTCACGTTTTTTTAAAATGAAGTTTTTTCTTATTTTAATGTTGTCATTACTTTTAGCTTGTCAATTAATTGATCAACCAGAAATAGCTCCATCTTTTATCAAAATAGAATCGTTTGAATTTAATATTTCTAATAGTGGCCAAGGGTCAGAAAGCTCAAAGATTACAGATGTATGGGTATATGCGAATAATAATTTAGAGGGAGTATATGAACTACCTGCTACCCTACCACTGCATTATCAAGGAAATACAGATTTAGCACTTTACCCTGGAATTAAGAGAAATGGGATTTCAGCAGATAGAAAAAAGTATCCTTTCTATGAACCATACATTGTAAAGACCAACCTGATTCCTGATAGTATCATAGAAATTCAACCCACTACACAATATGATGATGATTTATTTTTTTGGATTGAAGATTTTGAAGACCCACAACATAAATTTAATAGTTTTAATTCCTCAGTAGATCTAACCATAATTAATCAACCTGATCATGAGCTTTTTGAAGGAAATGCAGGTGCAATAAATCTTTCTGATAGTAATTATTATTTTGAAATAAGAACAGATGAACTTGATTTCAATCTTTTTCCGATAAACCTCACTATCCCAGCATACATTGAACTCAATTACGCCAATAATTACCCTTTTGAAATTGGCATTTTACATAAGGATGCCAGCCTACCAGCCTATCAAAAACAAGCGTTAATCACTATGGTTCCTACATCTACATATATAGACACCATGGTTTGGAACAAAACTTATCTGTATATTTCAGATGCAACTAACTTCTTTACCAGTGCTACAGAATTTGATCTTTACCTTTCTGTTACCAACTCTAATTCAACAGATAATATTAAAATAAGGTTAGATAATTTTAAAGTGATTTACAGATTATGAAAAGTAAGTTTTTTTGGATAGCCTATTGTTTTGCAGATTGGTGTTCTGCATTATTATCATGGGTACTATTTAACTACTTTAGAAAAACTTACATTGAACAATATCCATTTGAAATCAATGACAGATTAATATACAGTTCCATTGTAATACCAATATTATGGCTTTGTCTTTACTATATTTTTGGAAGTTATAAAAACGTTTATAAAAAACATAGAATCAAAGAAATCACACAGACTTTTTCTCAATCATTCCTTGGCATTTTACTTATCTTTTTTGGTTTATTATTAGATGACCAAATCAACTCTTATCAAGATTATTATAATTTAATACTTGGTCTATTTATTATTCATATTTCAATCACCTTTATCCCGAGGATATTAATTACATCAAATACGGTTAAAAAAATTCATCTTGGAAAAATTGGATTTAACACCTTATTAATTGGTAGTAAACAAAAGGCAAAAGATACATTAGAAGAAATTAATCAATTAAAAAAAGCTACGGGTCATTTTTTTAAAGGATATATCACTACCAACGGTGGAGAAGATATAATGAGTACTACAGGAATAACCAAATTGGGTAGTTACCAACAACTTCAGGGAATTATTAATAAATATGAAATTGAAGAGGTAATTATTGCTACTGAACCTAAAGAACATGAGAAAATAAATGGTATTATAAATGACCTTGCTGATTATAATGTAACAATAAAAGTAATCACCGATATGTATAACATACTTACTGGATCAGTTAAAATGAACTCCATTTTTGGAGCCCTTCTTATTGAAGTTAACCCTGAAATAATGCCTAACTGGCAAAGAACAGTTAAAAAATTATTTGATTTAATATTTTCATTTTTAGCCATAATACTATTGTCTCCCATTTTTATAATACTGGCTATTTTAATAAAAGCAGGATCAAAAGGCGCAATAATCTATAAACAGGAAAGAATTGGATTAAACGGAGTCCCATTCTTTATTTACAAATTCCGCTCAATGCACACAGGATCTGAAAAAAATGGCCCACAATTATCAAGTAAAAATGACCAAAGAATAACTCCTATTGGAAAAATCATGAGAAAATCTCGTCTTGATGAAACTCCTCAGTTTTTTAATGTGATTAAAGGAGATATGGCAATTATTGGCCCCAGACCAGAAAGACAATACTACATTGAAAAAATTGTTGAAAGAGCACCCCATTATAAACACATTAAAAAAGTTAAACCAGGAATTACCAGCTGGGGGCAAGTCAAATATGGTTATGCAGAAAATGTAGATCAAATGATTGACCGTTTGAAATTTGACTTACTTTATGTAGAAAATATGTCCTTAATTCTTGATTTTAAAATTTTATTTTACACCTTGATCATAATGTTGAAAGGAACTGGAAAATAGATTAAAAACTAGTTCTATATTTACGCAAAATTTTAATATGAAGAATATATCAGTTATAGGAGCAGGAACTATGGGAAATGGAATTGCACATGTTTTTGCTCAAAATGGATATCAAGTCAACCTTATTGACATTTCTGAAATCGCTCTTGAAAAAGCAGTTGCTACCATCACGAAAAATCTAGATAGAATGATTAGCAAAGAAAAAATTTCTGAAGCAGATAAAACCAATACACTTAATAACCTAAACACAATAACTGATATAAAAAATGGAGTTAAAAATGCTGATTTAGTTGTAGAAGCTGCAACAGAAAACTTTGACATTAAATCTTCTATTTTTAAAGAGATGGACAATCACTCTCCCAAAAATTGTATACTAGCTACCAACACCTCTTCTATTTCAATTACTAAAATTGCTGCTCAAACCCAAAGACCCGAAAATGTAATTGGTATGCACTTCATGAATCCAGTTCCCGTAATGAAATTAGTTGAAGTCATTAAGGGATACTCTACCTCAGTTGGTAACCTTGAAAAAATAATGGATTTATCAAAAAATATTGGTAAGATTCCAGTTGAAGTTAATGACTTTCCAGGTTTTGTTGCCAATAAAATATTGATGCCTATGATTAATGAGGCTATTATTACTCTCCATGAAGGAGTAGCTGGAGTTAGAGAAATTGATACCGTAATGAAATTAGGAATGGCACATCCAATGGGTCCTCTTCAATTAGCTGATTTTATAGGTCTTGATGTCTGTTTAGCTATTTTGAAAGTTTTACAAGATGGATTTGGCCAATCTAAATATGCTCCATGTCCATTATTAGTTAATATGGTAACCGCTGGAAAGCTTGGAGTTAAATCTGGAGAAGGGTTCTACTCTTGGGGACACAAAACTAAAGACTTAATAGTTTCTGACTATTTTAAAGCCTAGTTAGTTCAGTATCCAATTACAATTGTCATTCAAGCTTTTGGAAAAAGCAGACTCATGAGACCTTGCAAAGTGTTTTAAAAATCGGGTGATTTCCAACTTCGGATTTAGTTTTTGTTCAAATAAATTTTTCTTAGTATTGTTCATACCATAGGCATTGTTGTGTTTATTAACAGAACGCCTTAAAGAAAAAAATATTGTATGATATTATGAATTAGTTAAAATTAAATTTTTATCAGCTATTAGTTTCCTTAAATTGATTAAAGCATATCTCATTCTTCCTAAAGAAGTATTGATACTTACTCCTGTTTTATCGGCAATATCTTTGAAACTCATTTGTAAAAAATATCGCATCTTAACCACTTCCATCTGATCATCAGGAAGTTCATCAATTAAAGTTCTTAAATCAAGAATAATTTGCTTATTCACTAACATATCTTCTGCTGAAAGTTCTTCAAGTTTTAAAAGATCAAAAATATCGAAATCTTCACTCAAACTTGGAGATCTACCAGCAATTGGCATTTTAGCTTCTTTTCTAAAGTAATCGATAACTTGATTATGAGCAATTCTTAATATCCAAGAAAGTAACTTTCCCTCGTGGCTATAGTTCTCTTTTTTTAGATTAGTAATTACTTTAATGAAAACTTCTTGAAATAAATCATTGGCTAAATCAGTATCTTTAACCATTTTAAAAATATAGGAAAATACCCTTTGTTGGTATTTACTTAAAATAACATCAAAACATTGATTATTGCCTGAACGGAACTGTTGTATGAGGAACTCATCGCTTTCGATAGAATACATAATTTCTACTATTTATAGGTGACTAAAAAAAATTAAAAAGTAGAATTATTCTATAGGCGATGTTTTAAATTAGAATGTAAATATAAGAAACAAATTGATGAACTGAAAACTATTCTATTAATTTAGCAACCTCTATATCTTAAAATGAGCACAAAAAGTAAAGATAAAATTCAAATAATTGGTGCAAGAGTACACAATTTGAAGAATATTAATGTTTCTATTTTAAGAAATAAACTCACTGTCATTACTGGTGTTTCAGGGTCAGGAAAATCATCTCTTGCCTTTGATACTCTTTATGCTGAAGGACACCGAAGATATATCGAGAGCCTTAGCTCTTATGCAAGACTTTTTCTTGGAAGAATTGAAAAGCCTGATATTGATGATATCAAAGGGATCTCACCAGCAATAGCAATAGAGCAAAAAGTAAACTCTTCCAATCCAAGGAGCACTGTTGGAACTACTACTGAAATTCACGACTATTTAAAACTTTTATTTGCAAGAATAGGAAAAACCATATCTCCTATTAGTAACAAGCAAGTAACTAAAGACCACCCAGAAGATGTTTTAAAATGGATACTTAACTTAGAAAAAAAAACAAAGTTATTAATCACTTGTCCTATTGAACCTCCCAAAGGAAGAACACTAGAAGATCATATTCAGGTATATATACAACAAGGCTACAATAAAACATGGTCAAACAATCAGATAAAAGAGTTGGAAAGTAAGAATGCCAAATCTCCAATTCAACTTATTATTGATAGAGTAACCAATGAAAACAGTAATGAAAATCAATCAAGAATTTTAGATTCATTAGAATTGGCATTTCATGAGGGAAAAGGAAACTGTGAGATAGTATCATTTAAAGATAACCAGCCTAATACCATAAATTTTAATAACCTTTTTAAAAAAGATGATATTGTATTTGAACAACCCAGTTTAGATTTTTTCTCCTTTAATAATCCTTACGGTGCTTGCAAAAAATGTGAAGGATTTGGAAAGGTAATGGGAATTGACTCAAACTTAGTAATTCCCAACCCAAACTTAAGTGTTTATCAAGATGCCATTGTTTGCTGGAAAGGTGAAAAAATGAGTGTTTGGAAGGAAGAATTAATTAATAATGCCCATTATTTTGATTTTCCAATTCACGAGCCTTTTAAAGACTTATCAGAAAAAGATCAATCAACATTATGGAAAGGCAATGAGTATTTTAAGGGAATTGATTACTTTTTTAAATATCTAGAAAAGAAATCCTACAAAATACAATACCGAGTATTACTTTCAAGATATAGAGGAAGAACCACATGTGAAGCCTGTAACGGAAATCGTTTAAGAGCAGATGCCAATTATGTAAAAGTTGATGGTACTTCAATCAGTGAGGTAAACAAAATGAGTATTGAACATGCACTTAGATATTTTGAGAATATTGATCTAGATCAAAATGACAAACAAGTGGCAAAAAGATTGATTGATGAAATAAGTTCAAGACTAGGTTATCTTCGTGATGTTGGTCTTGGATATCTTACATTAAACAGACCTTCAAATACACTTTCAGGTGGAGAGTCTCAAAGAATTAACCTAGCGACTTCTATAGGAAGTTCTTTAGTAGGATCAATGTATATACTTGACGAGCCTTCAATTGGGCTTCACTCAAGAGACAGTCAACAACTTATTAAAGTTTTAAAAAAACTAAGAGACATAGGTAATTCTGTTATTGTTGTTGAACATGATGAAGAAATGATGAGAGCTGCAGATGAAATAATTGATATTGGCCCTTATGCTGGAAGACATGGAGGTGAAGTTGTATTTCAAGGAAATCACAATAAGCTAATTAATAATAAAAATAGTTTAACGGCGAAATACCTTGATGGTAACTTGAAAATTCATGTTCCCAAGTTCCGTAGAAAACCCAAAGATTTTATATTGATCGAAGAAGCATTCTTGCACAATCTTAAGAATATTTCAGTCAAGATTCCGCTGAGTCAAATATGCGTTGTTACAGGTGTTAGCGGAAGTGGCAAATCAACTTTAATTAGTAATATACTTCATCAGTATTTTGAAAGATACTTCATAAATGGACTTCATAAACCCATGCATTGTAGTGATATAAAGGTAGATTTCAACCTTATAGATGGCGTAGAATTTATTGATCAAAATCCTATTGGCAAAAGCTCAAGATCAAATCCTATAACTTATATCAAAGGATATGATGACATAAGACAGCTTTTTTCTAGACAAAAACATGCTAAGGTTAATGGATTTAAGCCAGGTCATTTTAGCTTTAATGTTGATGGTGGCAGATGTGAGAAATGTCAAGGAGAAGGACAGTTGACCATCACCATGCAATTTATGGCTGATGTTCACCTAAAATGTGACGAATGCGATGGTCAAAGGTTTAAAGATGAAGTTCTTGAAGTAAAGTTCAAGAATAAAAATATTTCAGAAATTCTAGATATGACTGTTGAAGAAAGCTTAATGTTTTTTGATCATGAAGATAGCATATGCCAAAAGATAAAAGGGAAAATAAATGCTCTTAAAGAAGTTGGTTTAGAATATGTCCAGCTTGGACAATCTTCAAGTACATTAAGTGGCGGAGAAGCTCAAAGAATAAAATTAGCATCTTTCTTAACTCAAAACAGAACGAAAAATAGAAAATTATTCATTTTTGATGAACCTACTACTGGTCTTCATTTTCATGATGTAAAAAAGCTGATAAAAGCATTACAAGACTTAATTGAAATGGGACACCATATCATAATTATTGAACATCATTTAGATATTATTAAAATAGCTGACTGGATAATTGATCTTGGTTTAGAAGGTGGTGACAATGGAGGCGATTTAATTTTCCAGGGGAATCCAGAGGATTTTTTAAAAAGTAATGTAACATCTTATACCAAAAATTATCTTGAAAATCATCTTATAAATTAAATAGTGTTTTGGTTGATAAACTGATTCTCATATAAATCAAAGTAATGTCCTTTAAGTTGAAGTAAATCGTCATGAGTACCTTTTTCAACTATTTTTCCACTTTCCATTACTAAAATACAATCAGCTTTTTTAATTGTTGAGAGTCTATGTGCTATTATTACAGATGTTCTATTTTTTGTAATTTCTTCAGTAGCATTCTGAATGAGTTCTTCTGAAGCAGAATCAATTGAAGATGTTGCCTCATCTAAAATTAGAAGCTGAGGATTATAAACAAATGCTCTTAAAAAAGAAATTAACTGTCTTTGACCTGAAGATAAAACCCCTCCCCTTTCTTTTACTTCAAAATCATATCCTCCGGGAAGTTGATTAATAAAATCATGAATACCTACTTTTTTTGCAGATGAAATAACCATTTCATTTGAAATAGATTCATCTCCTAGAGTTATATTTTCCATAATTGTACTATTGAACAAAAAAACATCTTGTAAAACAACAGCAATTTTTGACCTCAGGTTATTAATATCTAAATCTCTGATGTCTTTATCGTCTAAGGTGATGGTACCTTTTTGAAATTCGTAAAATCTAGAAACTAAATTAATTAAAGATGTTTTTCCAGCGCCAGTTGGACCTACCACAGCAACGGTTTGGCCAGCCTTAACTTCGAAAGTAAGTCCATTAAAAACCCAAAGTTTTTCGTCATAAGAGAAAAATACATCTTGAAAGTTGATACTGCCTTTAAAGTCATTGTTACTAATTTCATTATTTTGGGAAATAATTTCAGCATTATCCATCAATTCAAAAACTCTAGCAGAACCTACCATACCCATTTGCAAAGTATTAAATCTATCAGCCAACATTCTAATAGGTCTAAAAAGCATTTGAACATATAATATAAAAGATAGCATTTGAGTAGTAACTACCACATAATCAACTTCACCATAGGATATCGACCATACTGAATAAAGCACTAATAAAGCTATTGAAAGAGCACTTAATATTTCTACTACTGGAAAAAATATAGAGTAAGCCATTATACTTTTGATATGCGCCTTTTTATGAGCCATATTAATTTTACTAAACTTTTTAGCCTCAATATCTTCACGACTAAATATCTGAACAATATTCATACCTGTGATATGTTCTTGAACAAAAGAATTCAGTGATGAAATTTGTTTTCTAACTTCCTGAAATGAGGATTTTATGGCTTTTTTAAAAATATTAGTACTAAAAATTAAAAGAGGTATTGGAATCAATACAATCAAAGTCAATTGCCAATTGATATAAAACATAAAAATTAAAACTCCAGTAAGCTTTAATAAATCTCCTAGAATCACCAGTATTCCTTGAGAAAAAATATCTGCAATAGTCTCCATATCACTAACAGAACGAGTAACCAACATTCCAATAGGGTTTTGATCAAAATACCTCAATCTCAATCTTGTAATGTGTTTAAAAAGTTGGTCTCTCAGATCTTTTACCACTCTTTGTCCAAGGTCGCTTGATAAATAAGATATTGCAACAAGTAATAATGATTCAATAATCAATAAACCAATAACTAATAAAGTTCCTAGTAAAAGAGACTTCTCATCTCCCGCTCTGACATATTCTCCAACTAACTTGCCAATTATAAAGGGTCTCAAGGGAGATAAAAAAGCCAATAAAACTGTAATAGAAATCCCATAAAACAAAAGTTTTGAATGGGGTTTTGATATACCTATGATTCTTCTGAACAGCTGACTATCCCAAGCTTTTCCAGCAACTTTACTCATAGCTTGGATATTCGACGTTAGTTAAGAAAAGGCCCTTTGCAGAAACTGAGGGACCAGCAGATGATCGATTTTTTTCATTAATAATTTCACAGAACCTATTCAAATCAATTTTCTTTTTTCCTGCTATCAACATTGTTCCTACAATAGCTCTTACCATATTTCTCAAAAATCGGTTAGCTTTTATTGTAAAAATCAGTTGTTTATCTTTTTTTAACCAAGAAGAACCATAAATTTCACAATTAAAGTTATTTACATCTGTATGAACTTTACTAAATGAAGTAAAATCTTTAAAATCCGTTAGTTTTTCAGCACAACAATTCATGACATCAACATCTAAGTCATGACTAATAAAAGTATTCATTGATTGTAAGAATGGATCTTTACTTTGTATTATTCTATATTGATAGGTTCTGGAAATAGCACCAAATCTTGCATGAAAATCTTCACCAACCATCCAACAATTATTGATTGCTATATCGAAGGGCAACATTTGATTCAATTGAAATTTAAATATTGATAAATTATTGATTTTTGGTAAATCAACATGAAAAAAAAACTCTTCAGCATGAACTCCTGAATCAGTTCTACCACAACCTACTATATTTATTTTAGAAAGACCTTCATTCAGAGTTAATAAACATTTTTGAATAACTTCTTGAATTGTTATCGCATTGTTCTGAATTTGCCAACCATGATATTGAGTTCCATCAAAAGAAATTTGAAATAAATATCTTTTCATAAATGAGAAGATTTATATTTATTTATGTAATCTAATGCTAGTTCAAAAGTCTGATCAATATTAAGGTCTGTATTGTCAATTTCAATGGCATTTTTGGGTTTTATTAGAGGACTTACTTTTCTATTTTGATCTTGACTATCTCTTGAAATAATATTTTCTTTAACCTGTTCAATTGAGATATCTTCTCCTTTTAATCTGAACTCTAGATAACGTCTACTTGCTCTTTTTTCAGCAGAAGCTGTAATCCAAAATTTAATTTGAGCATTGGGAAATACCACCGAGCCAATGTCTCTTCCATCCATAACCAAATCCTCACTCTTCCCATAGGCTTGCTGAAGAGAAACCATTTTATTTCTAATCATTGGACTTTTGGATATTTGACTCACTAAATTTGAAATATTTAAAGTCCGAATTTGTTTTTCTACCACCTCTCCATTCAATCTTACCCAACTCTTTCCATTTTCGTCAGCTTTAGAAAAATCAATAAGTACTTTGTTTAGAAAAAATTCATAACCTTCTTTTAGATTTCCTTTTTCATCAATAAGATTTTTTTCTAAAAAAAATAAAGTTATTGCTCTATACATTGCTCCAGTATCAATATACAAGTATTCAAGTCTTTGAGCAATTAACTTTGCCAAAGTACTTTTTCCACATCCGGAATGGCCATCTAAAGAAATCACAATGTTATTCATAGGCAAAAAAAAAGGCTGTCTAATTAGACAGCCTTAAATTTAATAATTTGATTGGTTATATTTCTTCAACTTCAATCATTTCAAATGGAAGATCAATAATTGCTTCGTAATCTTCACCAGCCTCAAGCATATCTTCATCATCTTCTTCATAGTACCATTTCACAGAAACCTCACTTCCAGAAAGTGATTCTAATTTTTTAAAAACATCAAGAATACATTTTGAAGAACTCGTATTAAAATATTCTAATTGAACACTTAAAACTGTTGAATCTTTTACTTGTTGTCCATAATTATCAATCCATTCAATAAGTGGTTTGTAAAATTCAATTGAATTTTCAGGAATAGATCTTCCTTTTAATAATAACTCACCATTTGAAGTGAATTCAACAACTGGGGTTTTAGCTGACCCTTCTAATTTTAAATCATCCATGATGTTATTTTTTTGAAATTTTAACTGTTAATGTGAAAAATGAATAATCTTGATCAATTTCACGTATTTTGTATTGTAATTTTTGTCCAGATCTTCTTGCAATATCAATTAATCCAAGACCTCCGCCGCCTTTTTCGCTCATTGAGCCATTATTTAAAGTTTCTTTATAAAACTTTTTCAGCTCATCTTTATCCAGAGAATTAATATGATCAATTTTACCGGAGATGTCTTGAACATTGTCAGGATATATAAAATTACCTGTGACAATATTATAAAAGTCTTCTGTTCTGCTTATACTGAAAATAGCCGATTTCCTTTGAGACAATTCTTCTGGTGAACCATGTACTTCAAAATCATCAATGTGGTGATACAAGTTTTGTAAACATTCAACCAAAACATTGAATACTCTTTTACGAATTTTAGGGGTGTCTTTGAGATCTTCCATTTTAGATTCCATGATCTGAAAAACAGATGTAAGCAACTCAGAGGTTATAGAACCTTTAAAAGCCAACAAGACACGGTCTCGCTCCATTAAATTATAAAGATCAAATGTATCTAATGCCATAATTCGTTTGTAAATATAATAAATACTTGATTTGAAAGCATTTTTTTAAATATTTAAAAGAATTAATATCCTATTTTCGCAGACTAAAATTAAGTTTTAGTAATGAATGAAAATAAAGATTGGTTTAAACACTGGTTCAACTCCAAATATTACCATATACTTTATAGTAATAGGAGCCAAAGCGAAGCCAATATTTTTATTGATAATATCATCTCTAGACTTGTTCTTAAAAAAGAGCACAATATACTAGATTTAGGCTGTGGCAAAGGAAGGCATGCGTTTCAGCTGAGCAAATATTTTAATGAGGTTGACGGACTTGATCTCTCAGAAAAAAGCATAAATAAAGCCAAAGAATTTTCCAGAGAAAACTTACAATTTCACAAGGGTGATATGAGAGATTTTGATCTTAAAAAGAAGTTTAGCTATATTTTTAACCTATTTACCAGTTTTGGATATTTTGATGACATCTCCCAAAATATAAATGTGCTCAATTGTTGTAATAGGCATCTAAAATCAAATGGTTTTTTGTTGATTGATTTTTTAAATCCAAAACTGATTAAAAAGAAAATCATTATACAAGAGAATAAATTAATTGATGGTGTTTCTTTTCATATAAAAAAGTCTATTGAAAATAATCATATTATAAAAAATATCAGCATATTGGACGGAGAAGAAAAGTGCTCCTTTCAGGAAAGGGTTCAACTTTTTGATATGAAAAACTTTAAATCTCTTTTTAGTCAAACGGGTTTTGAATTAGTTACATCATTTGGAGATTATCAACTTAACAGTTACGATGAAAATAGCGAGAGGTTAATACTCTGGGCTCAAAAGAAATAATTATGATGATTACAATTTTATTTTTTGGGGTTATTTTAACAGGTTTAATTGCTGAGTTTTCTTCTAAAAAACTTGAAAGATTTAAAGACCCTATAATTTCATTTAGCGTTTCAATTGTACTTACTCTTATTTGCGTTCATATTTTACCAGAAATCTTTTCTAGTCCAAACATCGGAATTGGATATTATTTACTTGCTGGATTTCTAATTCAAATCTTATTGGAATTACTTTCAAAAGGAATTGAGCATGGACATGTTCACTTATATGGCAAAATTAATGGAAATCAATTATTTATGATTTTTATTGGATTAAGTATTCATTCTTTCATTGAAGGTTTTCCTATAAATACCATTGAAAATGTTCAACATGGTCACCATTTCCACCCAGATTCGTCAATGGGTTATCATTTTTCATGGCTGTATTTATTTATGATTTTGATACACAAATTACCAATTGCTGCGGTACTCATTTTTTTCCTAAACAGTATTGGGGTTAGTAAAATTAAAAAATACGGATTGCTCATTATATTTGCTTCAACGACTCCAATTGGAGCTTTATTAGGAGAAAAACTGATTCAAATGTCATTTTTTAATGACTGGTCATTGAAGTTTTTAGCGATTTCATGTGGAATGCTACTTCACATTACCACCTTATTGATTTTTGAAGATCATCACCAATCAAAAAACAAAAGCAAAAATATCATTACAATATCTTTAGGAATTGCTGTTGGTATTCTTCTTTTTAGTTTTTAAAGTTGTAAACGTTAATTGAACTTTATTAATTTACAACCTCAACAATTTGTACATTTACATTATTAGAAAAATATATTTTCATTGAAACTTTCCTCATCAATATTTCTTCTTTTTTTATCGATTTTCCACTTTTCAATAAACGCTCAGAATAACGATGACTATATACAATTTAGTGGAATTGTAGTTTCAGAAGATAGTCTTCAACCCGTTCCATATTGTAGTATTATTGATAAAGTTACAAGACGTGGAACCACCTCAGATTATTTTGGATATTATTCATTTGTAGCTGGCAAAGGAGATACTATCATTTTTAGTAGTATTGGATATAAAAAAAATGAGTTTGTCATTCCAGATACTTTAACTTCCAATAAATATTCACTAATTCAAGTTTTGTACTCAGATACTATTATGCTAAAAACGGCCGTTATATACCCATGGCCTTCAAAGGAACAATTTGCAAAGGCTTTTGTAGAAACAAAAATACCCAATGATGATTACCAAAGAGCAATGAATAATCTTTCAAGAGCTCAGCTAAATGAACGAATGGAATTTACCCCTATGGACGGAGCACTCAACTTTAAATGGCAACAACAACAAATTCAGAGTAAAATCTATTACAATGGTCAATATGCTCCAAATAGTTTATTGAACCCATTTGCTTGGGCAAAATTTATTGAGGCATGGAAACGAGGAGACTTTAAAAATGATTAATGCTTTTTAAAAGTATATACACATCCATCTTAATAATCTTGATTTTTAGTATCAATAGCTATGGTCAGCAAAAAATCATATTCAGTGCCCAAATCCAAGATTATTCTGGAAATCCTATAGAAAATGCAAATATTATATTTCCTCTATTAAACCTATCCAAGACATCCGATTCAGATGGGAAATTTAAAGTTTCAATTTCAAAAGAATTTAAAAAAATAAATATTGAAATTACACATGTAAACTTCAAAAAGATCAGTAAAAAGATTAATGTTAATGAACAGTATGTTTTTAAAATGAAAAATAAAGTTTTAAAAACATTAGAGGTGGAGTACAAAGATCCTGGTAGCTCCCCTACTGAGCTTTTACCCACAATAGATGCAGCTAATATGGCACTGCCAAGTGCTAACATTGAAGGTTTACTTTCTTCTGTTGGGTTTGGAGTAAGACAAAACAATGAACTTTCTTCAGGATTTAGTGTTAGAGGAGGGAATTTTGATGAAAATCTTATTTATGTTAACGGAATTGAAGTATATCGTCCTTTTTTAGCCAGATCCGGTCAACAAGAAGGTTTGAGTTTTATCAATCCTACTATGGTGGACAATATTTTATTTTCAGCTGGAGGGTTTGATGCTATATATGGGGATAAGCTTTCAAGTGTTTTAGATATTACCTACAGAGAACCAAAAGCATTTGAAGGAAGCATTACCACAAGTTTATTGGGAGCTCAATTGCAATTTGGTGATCAACCAAGTGCATTATTTAATTATAATGTTGGATTCAGGTACCGAACCAATGCCTACTTACTTGGAGCTTTGGATACTCAAGGAGAATATCAACCAAGATTTACCGATTTACAAACTCTATTTAATTTTAACCTAAGTGAAAAACTAAAACTTACTGTATTTGCATCAGGAGCTAATAATTTATTTTCTGTTCAACCTGAAAATAGAGAGACTAATTTTGGAAGTATTAATGAAGCGCTTCGTTTTACAGTTTTTTACGATGGGCAAGAGAATACTCAGTTTCAAACATTAATGGGAGCAATGGCCCTAACCCACCAACCCAATGAAAATCTTACTCTTAAATACTTCTGTTCAACATTCAATACTGATGAAACAGAGTATTTCGATGTTCTTGGTGAATACAGGTTAGATCAATTGGAAACTGATTTATCAAGTGATGAATATGGCCAAGTTGCTTACAACCGTGGAGTTGGAGCATTTTTAAATCATGCCAGAAACCAGTTAAATGCCAATGTATATAACATCTACCACAGAGGATTTTTTACAAAAGAAAATCATAAAACTAGTTGGGGAGTAAAAGTACAACAAGAACAAGTTTCAAACAGCATTAAAGAATGGAATTACATTGACTCATCAAGATACAATACTCCGAAACCAGAAGACAGCATCGGATATACAAATCCATCTAATATTCCTTACCAAAATCTTGATTTAAGTAATTTTATTTCAGCAAATAATGCAATATCATCACAGCGATTTTCCGGTTTCATGCAGCATAGGGTAAGATTTACACAATTAAAAGAAGTTCACTATCAAGATTCTTCAAATCTACAAAATATTGACACTAGCTTTTCAGCGCTCAATTATTTTACAGCCACTTTTGGTATTAGAGCCAATTATTGGAGCTTTAATAATCAAACTGTTTTTTCACCAAGATTAAATATTAAATTCAGACCTGCATTATTTTACAGCGACAATGGAGAAGTAAAAAGAAAAAACTTGACACTAAAAGCAGCTTTTGGATATTATTATCAACCACCGTTTTACAGAGCAGCAAGAAATCTTTCTGGAGAGTTAAATCCATTAATAAGAGCTCAAAAATCTATTCATTTTGTTGTTGGGGGTGACCTTGTATTCAATATGTGGGATAGGAAATTTAAAGCTGGTACTGAATGTTATTACAAAATACTAAGCGATATTATTCCTTATGAAATTGAAAATGTAAGAGTCAATTATTATGGTGAAAATACTGCGATAGGATATGCTAGAGGAATTGACTTAAAAATAAATGGGGAATTTGTCAAAGGAATTCAATCTTATGCCTCTTTAAGCTGGTTACAAACTCAAGAAGACATTTCCAATGATTACTACTACAATTACTATAATGCTCAAGGAGAAAAAATAATAAATGGCTACACCCTAGATCAAAATGCAACAGACAGCACGATGATACTTCCTGGATATATTCCAAGACCTACAGACCAAAGGATATCTTTTTCAATGTTTTTTCAAGATCAAATGCCAGACGACTGGGATACAGAAAAAATAAAATGGAGTACCATGAAATTAAATATCAATGTTTTAATTGGAACTCGTCTTCCCTATGGTCCGCCGGGATCTGTGAGGTATTCTGATACACTTAGATCTTCTGTTTATAAAAGAATTGATATTGGTTTTTCAAAAGACTTGATCAATAAATCTACTGATAAATCTAGGTATAGTGAAAGATCAGTTTTACATAAAGTTGAATCAATGTGGATTGCTTTTGAAGTATTTAATTTACTTGACATTTCAAATACAACTAACTATACTTGGATAAATGATGTAAGTGGAAGAAAATATTCGATACCAAGTTTTTTAACATCTAGAAGATTAAATCTTAAATTAGTAGCTCGGTTTTAAGTGCTTTAAAAAAATAAAAATGACCAAATCCAGTTCATTAATCCTAGACAACGATAGCGTATCTAAAAAACTAAATCGGATTACCCACCAAATTATTGAAGAAAATTTCAATGAAAAAGAACTATTTCTTGTGGGAATTAGTAAAAAAGGATTTATGCTTGCTGAAAAAATAAGTCAACTAGTAAGCAATATAAATCCATCTGTTCAAGTGAACTTAATTGAATTGTTTATCAATAAAAATAAGCCCCTTGAGCATCCAATAGCATTAAAACCAAACATCAAATTAAAAAATAAGAAAGTTATACTTATTGATGATGTTTTGAACTCAGGAAAAACACTGATACATGCTGCTTCATTTGTATTAAATCAAAGTATAAGCAAGATGAATACTATTGTATTAGTAGATAGAAGGCATCGACTTTTCCCAATCAAAGCTGACTGGGTTGGACTAACCTTATCTACTACCCTTCAAGAACATATCAGGGTAAATTTTGAGAACGAAAATATTCTAGTTTATTTAGAATGAGTATTATATTTTTTGATCTAGAATATTAGTCTAATGAAAACATATTAATATACACTTTGTAAAGTTTAAATTTTTTTAAAAAAATTCAATGACAATATTATTTATAGGTAGGAAACTCTACCGTCCTCAACATG
>MDTC01003071.1_pt1 | contig 21166 bp, 18 predicted proteins | sample 811181 | NCBI WGS metagenome assembly MDTC01 (sample SAMN05326644, study PRJNA326480) | marine metagenome | isolation source: seawater | place: Pacific Ocean: North | collected 2011 | reverse complement strand
GTTGCTGTTGAGGTATTTCCAGCTGCGTCAGAAGCTGAATAGGTAATTGTGTATGTTCCAACTGTGTCTGTATCTACTGAACCAGATGAAGATACGGTCTCACCACCGTCAGAAGTTGCACCAGCATCAGTATATGTTGAGCCTAGTTCAACAGTAGCAGGATTATCCCCTTGAATAGTGATGATTGGAAAAATTGTATCTGGAGGAGTTGCGGTTTCATCAGAAATATTATCTGCTACTATTACTCCAGCTAATATGAGCAGTTGTTCAATAATCGAGAGTTCTAAAAGGATAGTCCTAGCTTTCACACATTTTCCGTCTGGACTATAAATACTGTTACCGCCTCTATCTCCTGCACAGTCCTCTTCGTATGCTTCGTCTACTTCTAGACTTTCTTCAAGCATATTTTTTCTTTCGACAAGCTCATCGGTTGAGTATGCTTCAACCCTTTCAGTAATTTCTGCAATTTCATCGTCGGTTATTGCAAAACCTTGAGTTGCATAAAAAGAAAAACATATAACAAAAGTAGGTAAAAGTAATCTCATATGAAAAGTGTCCTCTTAAAGATAAGATTATGCATAAAAGTTGATTTAAAAACAATCACTTTCACTAAAATGTCCCAAAAAAAAACATTTTTTAGTTTATAGGTCTAAATTTCACTAGAAGATCATGAAGACTATTCTTTCTAATCAATTTTGCTCCTGGATCCTTAGTTAAAGGCCTCCAAGAGTAATTAATAAAGTTTCCAAATACGGGTATATTAAAGTAGATACCTTTATCAAAGGAGCCCTCTCCAAATTGCTCACTGGTAACATCGGTAAAAGAAGCAAAAACACCAAATTTTGTTCCATTTGAGAAGGTTCTAGATAAATCTATAGTAAAACCCTCATCTCCGGCAAGATATTCTCCAAATGAAATCTTTGCATCAAAAGGAATAGTTCTGTAGTTTCTATAATAGAAGTTTAAGTGAGAGGTAACATTTCTATAATTTAATGTGCCAAAACGTATTTCATAATCCCTCTTTTGAACATCAAAAACCTCAAAACCAATTGCATAATTTGAGTCTTGTTTGAAGTAAAGATATTCAAATCCAACACCATTGAACATTTCTTCTAAAATTCCAGCAGTTATCATTAGATGATGATCTTTTTTGGGTGTAACAAAATAGTCAAACTGGGCCCTGCCTATAATTACTCCATCTCCAAAATTGCTTAAATAATCTTTTATATCTGATCTAACTTGAGCAGGATATGTGTCCACAGGAGGAATAGTTAGGTCATCAAAGTTATCAACCAGCGAGTATTTAAGATTTGATGAAAAAAAGAAGTTATCACTAATTACATATTCAGAATTGTTTTCAAGCAAAAGTGCGCCTTTGAAAAATTCCTCTCTTGATGCCAGGAAAGGTCTTATTGACAGACTAGTATTTGTCTTAAATTTCTTTTTAGCTTGTCTTTCATATATTAGCTTTGCGCTCCTTTCAAAAGACTCATCATATCCAACTCTTGCTTTTAAATCTGCGATCCTCAGATCTGTTTTAACTGGCTTTTTAAATCCTGCATTGATAGAGGCTTTTCTAATGATTTCATCAACTATATCTAAGTTAGGATGCGCAAATTGGGTCATCTCAATGCCTATTTGATCGGCTCCTTCAAGAATCTTACTTACTCCAATCCCATTTTCGTTAAGGTTTCTTATAAATCTTACATATTTACTGTCAGCATCCCTATGTTTAGATTGTTTATATTCATATCGAGGCTTACTTTTTTTTGGATTGTTTTTATAAATAAATCTTAAAGATAGATGTGTATCCCTTTCATTTGATAAACCAATTGTAAAATTATTATTTACCAAATAGTCTATTCCAAAAGAGTATTCACTTTTCGAGATTTCATAGCCAACCTGTCCTGGAGTAATTGTATTATCAGTCTCAATTTTGATTAAGGTTTTATTATTAAGTGCATAAGATATACCAAAAAATGGTGATGCCTCCTCTCCAGAAAAATATCTTGATGGTTGAAATTGACCACCATTTTCTTCGAATCCATCTGGTCTATCATAAAATTTATCATTAATGTAGCCTAGGGGATTTTTTATACTATGTTTTGATCCACCTAAAGATCCCCAGCTAAGACCAAAGTGCAAATCAACATTTTTAATTCCATAACTGCCAACAATATATTCAGAGCCATAGTATCCTGTTCCAGAAATATCATTTATCCCTATTGCAATTGCAGGGAATATGCCCTCATCCTTAATCCTCAATTTAAAATTAAAGCCTTTATCTTTGTAACCCTGACAAAAATTTTGACCTTGTCCATTACCTCTGCAAAGTTGATTTTCTTCAATATTCATATAAAAGAAGGAGGCTTCCATCCAATCATAGGGAGATGAAGTTAGTGAAATTTTTAGATCTGGATCTCCATTATATAAAGTTATGCCATAAGAAGATTCATCGTAAAATCTTGCTGTTGGCATATTTATTAAGCCAATAACGCCATGATTATTAAAGGAATTATATTTAAAGCTATCTGTAACTGATATTGGAGTAAATAAACTTAAAGATAATAGAATCGAGAAATATTTTCTCATTCAAATTTTAATTATTTGTTAAGTTATCTAAAGCAGCAGCAGAAAATGATAGATCAGATAGGATTTGCATAACTGGAGCTAAGCTCTGAATCACTGAATCATTTGCATTAATCTTTCTTGGAATCACAACAGTATCACCGGGCTGAAGGTCAGTGTTGCCGACGAAAATATTTCTACTACTTCTTTTAACAAGACCATCAGCTTTAATAATATATGCTCTTTTTTTATCAGCATACTGTTGAAATCCACCTGCTTTAGATATTGCAGATTGAATGCTTAAATCTTCTTCAAACTCAAAAGCAATTGGATTTAAAACTGCACCAAGCACAGTTATCACATTGGATACTTTAGGAATTACTACTTTATCTCCGTCAAATAATATTGTCTCTTCGGAGGAATTAGAAAATGGCGAAAAGTCTCCAGCAATTCTTCCAAGATTTTCTGGTTCAATAGATTGAGCTAAAGAAGACATCATTGAAATATCGCCAATGCTATCTCCTTGTTGGATATTAAATAATATAGCTTTATTGAGAGCAGCTTCAGAAGTTTCTATAGCTTTTAGTTGGCGCTCTCTAACTGAGTCTCTTGTTAATACTACGCCATCAAAAAATGCTTCATCCTTAAAATTGCCAACAAGCTTATACAGGTCAGAAAGCTTACTATTAGATACAAGGGTATAAATGCCAGGATAGTCCACCGCTCCAACGATCTCAACACTTATTAAATCATTCACAGGAGTCCTGAATGAGACATTATTATATTTTTTTGCAGTGAAGTTCATGTTTCGATAATCATTATTAATTATAATGTTATCTAAAGGGCTTATGTAGGTTGCGATATCATCAACGTCAGTCATATCAAGACCTAATAAATCAGTAAATGACTTAACAGAAAATTTTCCAATTACCGGTAAAATGTAAGCTTCACCGGCGTAATTCAAATCTAGTGAATATTGATCTATTAAATTTTCTGCAAGTTCTCCGATCTCAAAACTTCTATCTTCAATATTTGCAAAATATAGTCTTGAATTTGGAAGTAGTTCTATTGATTGATAAGTGCTTTTATCATTTAGACTAAACAGAATAATTGATTTAGTTAGATTATCGTCATCAAATTGTTCAAGAACTGCCATCCAAGGATAAACATCTATGAACTTTAAATCTTCAATTAAATCGTTAAGATTTTCATATTTCTCAAGATCATAATAACCGGGTTCCTCCACTGCTCCAGACACAATCAAATTAAGATTATCTTCATTCACATAACTAAAAACATCTACTACTAGAACATCTTTGAGTTTTTTATCAAAATCAACTTTGGACTGGGTTTTCACAGAAGTTTTTTCTGAATCAAGAAAGGAAATGGAAATATTTGACTTGTTTGCAGTTTGAGTAAATCCTAAGGCGAACTCAACAATATCACTGATATCTTCATTTTCAAGTATCTCATATATGGCAGGACGGTTAACTGAGCCTCTTATTTCAACAAATTGGGATACTGCACTAATTAGGATTGTATCTCCTGCTTCTATAGTAAGATCATTAAATCTGTCACCTTTAATTAGTAATTCATAGAGGTCAAATGAGAAGACTTGGCCATCAGTCCTGATTAATTTGATATCTCTTAAAGATCCAATTTCTGATATTCCTCCCGAATATGCCAAAGCTCCAGTAATTGTGCTAAATGGATTGACCAAATAGGTACCTGGTATATTAACGGCGCCAACAATTGTTACTTTTTTTGCGCTAAGGTTCTGAAGAGATATATCGATATTTACTCCAATATATGATTGATCAATCATATTTGACAGCTTATCTTTGACTTCTTTAAAGGTTAGGCCTGCTACATAAACCGATCCAAGTTCAGGAAATAAAATAGTCCCATCTAGGTTAACATTCAAACTAAATATTTGGTCTCTTGATCCAGAAAGAATTATTCTTAACTGATCTCTCAATGAAATTCTATAGTCATTCGGTAGGGGAAGATCCCCAATTGCAGAAAGAGAAGTTGGCATTGTTGAAAAAAAATCATAGCCATATTTATTTGAGCTTAATTCATTAGTTTCAGCAACAGTTACAAGAGATTCTTCTATCTCAAGCATGTCTTCATTTGCCTGTTCAAAGATATTTTGTCCTTCCAAAATCTCTCTTGCTGCCTGTATTTCTTCAGAAGATAGCTCAGAAAGTATAGATGGATCAACTGATTGAGCTAGAGTAAAGAGTGAGAAGAAAGATATGCCTAAGAGTAAGATGTTTTTTGTAGTTGTCATTTTAAGTAATCATTTGCAAAGATATTTTACATTTTTTTTATTAAAAATAATCATGTAAAGCTATTTTAATTCTAATCCTGGTATAAAAACTCCTTCCAGGTTAACAATCGGCTTCAAGATCTTATCTATACTTTTTTGAATATCTGCATCAGAAAGAGTTTTATTATGAGATTGAAAAATAAGCCTTATGCCCACTTTTATCTCGCCATTTTTATTATTTAAATAAAAATCAAAGATATAGAAGTCCTTGAGATTATCATTTTGAAACTCCTCAATCTGAGAAATAACATTACTATATTGTTCTGGATTTCTAATAGAGAAAGAAAAGTCCCTCACACTTGAAGGATATTCAGATACTGGCTGATATTTAACAAAATTTATTAACTCTTTGTCTAGTTTTGATTCTTTAAAAAACTTTTCAGGGATATCATCTAACGAAATCTCAGTATAGAAGATTCTCTCTTTCTTTTTAGTCTTAAGATTCTCTCGATATATCTCTTCAATATTAAAGCTAGAAATATCATTATTATGATTTAAGATCTCATTTAAATAGTTGCTATCAAGTTTTTTTTTGAAATCTATGTGATTATGTCCATATCTTCCACTGACAATGACGCCCAGTCTTTTCTCTTGGACGATTTTACCTTCATTTAAATAAATATCGCTAATCTCGAAAAGCTTTATTGAATCTTTTTGCCTTCTTTCATTAAAGAGTAGACTTTCTATCAAAGAATCTTTTAGTGATGTCCTTAAGTTTTTTCTATTTGAATCTAATGGGTTGTCAATAAGTATTGATTCTTTTTCTTCTTTTTCTGTGAAAGGAAAATTAATAACCTCAGTAAATCCGTTCTCGACAAAAAAATCTTCGATAGTAGAAATATTATTTTGCCCCTTCTGCAAATTTGTATTTAATTTTAGAGGGCTATTTTTTATATTGTCATATCCTATAATTCTAGCGATCTCCTCTGATAAATCATTTTGAGTAGAAATATCGTGTCTAAATGATGGAATTCTTATTTTATCTTTAATCTCAAAACCTAGCTTGGTTAAATATCCAATGTATTCTTCTCTTGTAAGTTTACAACCCAAGATTTTATTTATTGTTTCCGTTTCGATTGGGAGATAATTTTCTTTAAAATCACTTCCAAGAAATGTCTTCATACTTATGCCTTTAACAGAAACATGATCTTTTACAACACTTATGAATCTTCTTAAAACTTGATCTTGTGATGCTATATCCACTCCTCTCTCAAACTTATGAGCTGCATCAGATTTCAGATTATATTTAATAGTCTTTCCAGTTATTTCTTCTGGATTAAAATAAGCGCACTCAATTAAAACTTTTTTTGTCTTTGAAGAGCATGCGGTCGACTCTCCACCCATAACGCCTGCAAGACTAATTATTTCGTCATTGGCTATAAATACACAATTTTTATCTTGTAGCTTGATTTCATTACCAAGAAGAGTTTTAAACTTATCTTGGCAGGTTTGATTACTAAAAATTAGCTCTTTCCCTAAATATTGTCTATCAAAGCAATGAGTTGGTTGACCTCTTTCATATGAGATATAGTTAGAAACATCAGTAAAAAAATTAGTCTTATTATTCCCTAGCACAGAAAAAAAGCTCTCTAAATATGGCTTATAAGATGATATATTTTGGTCTATCTCGATTTGTAAGAAGGAAATTTTTGGACATGAATCAATTGATAAATTCTTAAAATTTAAATCAAGTTCCTCAATATCATCATCAAAAATCTCATATTCATCTTTGCTAATATAGAAACTATTTAAGTCCCTTGATAGCCCAATAAGAGATAGACAATCACCCCTATTAGGAGTAATTTCCATATCAAATATTTCACCATCAATTTCATGTTCATGGCCTAACTGGAATAGTTTTTTTGAAAGATCCTCTTTTGATGGTTGCTCGACTAAAAAATTTAAGAGGTCTTTATATATAAATTTCATTTAAATTGGCTTAAAAAATCAAGGTTAGATTTATAGAATTCTCTTATATCACTGACCCCATATTTGAGCATTGCAATCCTCTCGATTCCAAGTCCAAAAGCTAATCCACTATATTTACTGGAGTCAATATTGCAATTATTTAATACGATAGGATTTACAATCCCACATCCTAAAATCTCAAGCCATTTTCCGTCTTCAGATAAAATATCTACTTCAGCTGATGGTTCGGTAAATGGAAAATATGAAGGGCGAAATCTTATCTCAACACTTTCACCAAATATGCTTAAAAGAATTTTATTAATAAGGTCTTTTAAATTTGCAAAATTTACATCTTTATCAACATAAATCCCTTCTACCTGTTGAAACATTGGTAAATGGGTCGCATCATCATCTTTTCTGTATACCTTTCCTGCAGAAATGAATGCAAATGGTGGCTTTGCTTCAAGCATACTTCTTATTTGGACTGGAGATGTATGCGTTCTTAATACTTTATTTTTGTTTTCTACATAAAAAGTATCATGCATTTGTCTTGCTGGATGAGATTTCTTTATATTTAACATATCAAAATTAAATTCTTCGCTTTCAATTTCTGGACCATGGATTTCTTTAAAACCTATTTCTGATAAAAGGTTTAAAAGAAAATATTTAGTTTGATTGATTGGGTGTAGTGAACCAAAGCTCTTGTTTATAATGGGTGGCTTTATTTTGTCCAGACTAGACATTGAGCCTTTATTTTACAGCTGTTTTAGCAATTTTCTCAAAAGCAGGAGCGTCATTAATGGCAAGGTCAGATAATATCTTTCTATCAATAACAATATTATTTTTTGTTAATCCATCTATAAGTTTTGAGTATGAAATGCCTAATTCTCTTGAGGCAGAATTGATTCTTGATATCCACAAAGACCTAAATGATCTTTTTTTATTCTTTCTGTCTCTAAATGCATATTGCATTGATTTGATATTAGATTGTTTTGCAGTTTTGTATAACCTACTTCTTGCACCGTAATGTCCCTTTGTGGCATTAAGTACTTTTTTATGTTTAGCTTTTGCTGTTTTTGCTTTTGTTACTCTTGGCATATTAACTCTTAATAAGTCTTGAAACCATCTTAAGTATTGTGCCTTCAAGTTTATTTAAACCTCTATTATGTCTTTTTCTTTTGGTAGATTGCTTTGATAATATATGGTTTCTGTTAGCTCCTCTACTTTTTACAGATGTACCTGTCTTCTTAAAGCGCTTTGATGCTCCAGAATGTGTTTTTAACTTGTATCCCATAATATTAACCGATAACACTAATTGTTCTTCTTTAAAGGAGATAGTACCATTAATAGTTGCCTACCTTCCAAAGAGGCTTCTTGATCAACCTGTGCAATGTCAGCTAACTCATCTTTGAGTTTAATGAGCAACTCCAGGCCAATACCACTATTTAAAATCTCTCTACCCCTAAAACGGACGCTTATTTTAGTCTTATCTCCACCAAGAATAAAGCTTTTTATCTTTTTTAATTTTATATTGTAGTCACCAATATCAGTTGATGGTCTAAACTTTATCTCCTTGACTGTATTTCTTTTTATTTTTCCTTTGGAAGATGAGACATTTTTTTTCTTTGTAAATATATGTTTCCCATAATCCATAAGCTTACATACAACAGGATTAGAATCTATTGATGAAACTTGAACCAAATCAAGAGAGGCTTTTTCAGCAGATTCCAAAGCAGAATCAATTGAAACAATTCCTTGCTTTTCACCATTTTGATCAATAAGCATGACTTCTGAAGCCCTAATTTTTTGATTTATTGGTGTAAAATTTTTCTTTGATGTAATTATGATGACAACCTATATAGAAAGACTAATAAACACTAATGAGTAGGCAAGATATAGTTATTGATTTATATTTACTTATATTTTTTTTCATAAGTTTAAGCGATTTTAAACTAAATGATTGATTACGCAAATTTTTTCTTAGAATTAAGGCTGAAGGATGCTATGAATCCAATCTTTTCCTTTAAGCTCATATATATCTCTTTTATTTAATCTTGATTGGTGCCCTTCCCAAAATTCAAAATAATATGGGATAAATAGATAGCCTCCCCAATATTCTGGACATTTTTTTAAATCATCATTTTCTAGGGTTTGTTTATAATTTTTTTTAACTAGGTAATAGGATTCTATTGATTTAGATTGATTAGATGAAATGGCTAATGCATTTTTATTCTTTGCTCTCTCATAAAAGTATCTTTTATTAAATTCATTTGTAGTTTTTTTAATGCTTGCCTTCATTCTAATCTGAACATTAATGCTAGGCCAGAAGACCAATGCAGCTATTTGACTATGGGAATTAAAAGCAGATGCTTTCGATGAATTATAATTACTAAAAAAAATAAACTCTTTATTTGTGATAAATTTAAGATTTACATATCTAGAATCAACCTCATTCATCTTCTTGTTAAAGGAAGAAATTGAAATAGCCTCAATGCTCCTTTGTCCTGCATTTAGTGCCTCATCATATTTCTCTTTAAAAAGCTTATAAGGTATTTCTTGATTTAAATTATTAAATTGAATCATTGTAGTAAAATTAAAATCTAATTATATACGTCTTTTACTTATCAAGAACTTTAAAAAATAAGACATATAAATAAAAAAAGCTGCATTATGCAGCTTCTCATATCTATTTATTTTTTTAAAATTTGATAAGGGTATATGTCGCACATCAAAGACGATGTATTCGTTTTATTACTTTTTTTAGTTTACTTATTCAGTATCAAAAGTTCTCTTATCAGAATTATCTTCCAGAAACTCATAACGTAGTGTTCGAGCCAAGCCCTCTTCCAAACTTACCGGTGGAACAAAATCAGTTGTACTCACTGATGACGCAAATTGTGTCGTACTTAAAAATTTTTTGACTCGAATACTGCTAACAGGTAATGTCTTACCCGTTACCTTTGCAAGAATATCAGCAAAGTGACCAATGGCCATTCCTAAGAATGCAGGTAATCTAAGTCCAATATTATTTTTACCAAATAATTTTTTGCGCGCCACGGAAACCAACTTGTTCATATCAAAATCGGGCTTATCGATATAGTTATAAATATGTAAACCTGGCTTGAATGAAAGACTATATTCCAAAAAGGCCGCCACATTTTGAACATAAGCCATGGACTTTTTGTTTTTGCCATCACCAAACATCACAAACCTACGAGAAGCTATCTGCCTAAGCAAGTTATAGACATTACCTCTATTACCCTCACCAAAAATAACGGTGGGTCTTACGATAACAAGGGTTCTATTTGCTGGATCCTCAGCCTGCCATTCCTTATATACTTGTTCAGCCAAATATTTTGTTCGGCCATAGTCATTAAAATAATTTGGCTCACCTGATTCGTCTGTATCAGCGGGAGCAAATCCATAAATTGCAACCGAGCTAGTAAATATGATCTTATTAATGCCATACTTGCGGGCTGCCTCACAAACATTAACAGACCCCTGAACATTAATATCATCGTAGCGACTAAGAGGACGAATATCGTCGCGATGGACAGCTGCCAAGTTAATAATACAATTTGAACCCGAAAAATGATCAAGACTATCTATATCTTCGATATCAACTTTTTTGGAATTTCTAGAAGAATTGTTTATATCACCATAAAAGTATTTTTTGTTTGTTTGTTCAAAAAAAGATCTCAAACGTGAGCCAAGGAAGCCTGCTCCTCCAATTATAAAAACCACATTATTACTATTCAATTTTCTGATCCTCCTAAAATTAGTTTATCTTAATTAATATTGAGAGACATTATTTTTATCGTGAATCATAAAAAACATTCCAGTGAGCACGATAGGCTTTAAAGGAAATGTGATGACGACAATGCCTAAAATGGAACTATCATTTTAATATCTCACGCTCAACTAACGCCACTTAAGCGTCATTATCCTGCCAATAATATTTAAGAAGAAATTAATGATACATTCAAACAATCCAACACCATGAATCCTTTGGACGTTAAGTGCGCCAACAAGCGATTTTAATTTGTTACTGCTCAATCCATTGGGATTTATCGTGTACATGAGTTGAGGTTTTTTGATGCCTACTGATATTCCGGCTTTCGAAATAATCTCTAACCACATCAGATAGTCTTCATGGTATATTTTTTTTTGAAATATCACTTGGAGTTTTGTTTTGTCATATAAACCACTAGAATTACATATATAGTTTCTGTGCCTCATCATTTTATATGTTACTCGCTTGGGATAGTTGCGCGAGCCTAAAGTCGTTCCTAAAACATCTACCAAATCGCAATTTGCATGACAAACCGCTGAATTGGTCTTTTCCAGCAACTCGATCTGCGTTGAGAGCTTTGTCGTGTACCAAATGTCATCTGCATCACAAAACGCTATATAACGACCCGTTGCCAATCTCAAACCCACGTTTCTAGCTTCGGATACTCCATGATTCTCCTCAAGCTCTACAATCTTGATTCGCTCATCTATAAATCCTTTAGCTATGTCAACTGTGTTATCAGTTGGGGCATCACATATTATAATCAACTCCAAAGAACTGTAACTTTGCTGCAAAATCCCTTGCATTGACCTAGTAATAAATTTGGCGGCATTATACGCTGGCATGATTACAGAAACTTTGTCCATCTGTTTTAATTCCATATTATCTAAAAAAGTTTTAATCCAAGAGTTTTTAAAAAATCATTTATGCCTACCTCATACCTGTAATGTCTAACCTAAGCGAGACCCTAAATCAGCCTAAGGAACCCCGTAAATGAAAAACAAATAATCTACGAGATTTATTTCTCTGAGTGATTGAAAAGTGGCTTCCAATACTTACTAAATGCAAGTGTGCCACCGAATTTCGATCGAATCTTTCTCCGGTCACTCTCATCAATCTTTTTAGAATCTTCTTTATATATTGACATCAATTTTTCGATAATTAAATCTTCATCAGTGGTAATATCGACTTCTAATGCTAGGTTAAGTTGTCTCAGTTCCTCCAAAAATGGTTCGTAATGAGACACAATACAACGAATGTCAGACATTATACAGTCCCCTGTAACACCTGATTGATTATAAGGTACCCCATACACATTCCATACTGCATCGCATCTATTCAAGAAAGCTAACTTATCTTCTTTACTAACACCAAACTCTTTTGACGGAAAATACCCAGATTCAACACCTAATTTATTTAACTTGGCCTGAAGGCCACGATATACATGCTCTAATCTTGATTTTCGTCTACCGCCCAGAAATCCAATAAATTTCTTTTCTGAAGAGTTGTATTCGCTTTCATCACCAACAAAAAGCAATGGAGCATAACAATCCCCAAATACTAGGGCCTCAAACCTAGGGACAATTACTTTACTGGCTAATCTACCCATTAAAGCCTCAGCAAGTGAGGCACATATTGCATATATAAATCGATCACCTTTTATTAACTTTTGACCAATGCCACCAGGTTCATGTAAGTAGTAAAAAGTTCTTGCTCCAAAAAGTTTTCCCAGACACAAGCAAAACAAAGAAAAAAAAGAATTGTCCCAAAACACTATACCTATCGAGCCTTTTTTCGATTTTCTTTGAACCAATAATTTAGCTAGCTTCGCTCGAGATGTTATTGTGCTGTAGGCTCTAGCTGAATCAGACTGATTTCCATAAAATGATAATGCTTCACAGATATCAAGCAACCCATACTTTTTAGGATGAACAACAGAGATAACATTTAAAATTTGCATAACACTCCTAACTTTGACATTAATAATCCCTCTTCCCTAAAAATAAAAACCAACCAAAAGAACCATCACTTATTTACTGATTCTGAAGTTAAATTTTTAATATTTCGTGGAATAAGCATCCCAAAAAAACGCCTATCAAGCAACTTAATAAAACCAACAAACAAAATCATTGCTAAAAAAAATGAGAATATATCAAGAATTCTAGATCTCAATAAAAGTATCACAAGAAGTCCCAGAAAAATCTGAGAGCTGTATAGTTTATTTCTTGAAAAATAAGAATCTAGTGTGGTGCTAACGAAACAAAGAAAGGAGCCAGCAGTAGCTGCAACTAAAATGCTTGGCTTGTAGAAATTAAGCTCTGCTAAATAAGTAAATACAGAAACTGAACCAAGGCTGTCTAGAGACCTATTATAAATACACTCTGAGGCCACCACATTAAATGAAATAATATCTTTTGTATAAATAAAAGAAGGGATTATCTTTTGAAAAGTTTGTGATAAAAAATCTAGGTAGGAAGCATCCCCGCATTCCGCTTCCAGTAACAGACCCAGGTTGACATAAGGCCATACAATGCCATCGAATAATGGATTTGAGTAACTTACAATATCAAAGTCACCTCTAAACCAGCTGCCTATTATAAAAAAACAAATAGCGAGACAAGTTGCATAAAAGAGACGTCTTATCGATATGTACTTTCCTGCTAAAGAAAAACTTAAAACAGCCATTAATAAATAACCACGGCTTGCCTGTAACTCGTTCATCACTAATAAAAATGCTAATCCAAAAAATAAAAATTTTCTCAGCATCGATGATCTTTGCCCAAAATCAAAAAGAAAAAATGGAGCAAATAAAAATATTGATCCCAGCAATTCAAAGACACCACGTCCCTGCCCACGCTGCTCATCTATCGAAACAACCAATGCATCGATACTGTCGGATGCAAAGAACATATTATTTAAATATGCTTGGCGCCCAACTGAAGCATCAAGTATGAGAAATACAATAGCAAAAAAGAATATAAGATCAGGAAAGTTTGGAAACGGCTTATTCTCTCTTAAAACAGGCCTGCTCATTACAATAACTCTCATAAATACATATCCAGAAAAGCAACATAAAAAAATTGCTAACAGGTCTTTTGGAAATAATATAACTGCAGGGATGCCCCAGGCTATTAATCCTATAGCGCCTGAGTAAAAAATAAAGTGTCTTTGAAGGTGTTGCACTTATTTATTCCTTGGAGAAAATATCAATAAAGTGATTGTCGACCGCATTGAGATAGCCCTCAGGGGCTTCCTTTAAATTAATATGCTTTTGTTTTGAAAAAGCTTCTATTATGACTTGTGTAAGTTGCTCTTCCCTCAAAGGCCACATCGCAGAAAAGATTCTATCCCTAAAGTAATTCCGAGTGAACAAATCCGCACCATACTCAGTGGCTACTAAGGATTTACCATAACATAGAGCCTCAATTGACTTAATTTTCGCTCCGGTGGACGGCCCTGTTAAATTAAGAACTACCGAAACTTGCTTATAAAAATCACTTACAGATGAGACCTTTCCCATTATCTTTACACCACGTTTAATCAAATCATGGCTCTGTTGCTCAGATAAGTGACTACAAAACCCACCAGCTAGAGTAACCATAATTTTTTTTGCTGCTAGGTGTTCGATCAAGCAGCCAGTTAACAGAAGGTTAACTAGATCATCCGAAAAGTTATTCTTTGCACCAATGTAGCCTATATTTGTATTGTTGACATCATTTGTTTCAGTGGTTGGTAAGTGACTACAATAAGGTAAGACCGGAACTCTCTTTCCATATAGAGTCAAGCACTCGTCAGAGTCGTTTGGTGTAATGGCTATGGCTTTAAAAATTTTAGATTGAATAATACTTTTTTCAATTAGTGGATTAATTGATATCCAACGTCTCACGCCGATTCGTTTGTGTCTGTCTCCCATAATATCACCTAGATCAACATACTTTTGATCTACTATATTTTTTACATCAACCATTTGTGTTGGCCAGATATAGTAGTAAATGCAATGGGAGTAACTACAATTGGAAAAAACAGAGATACGAAATCGAGGAAAGAACTTCCAATATTTATATATTCTTAGCTTGTTGCAAAAGATTGTGTTCCCGTTATACCAAAGACGAAAAAGACAACGCAGAATAGTTATCAGCCAGCCTGAAGCAACTCGAGCCTTTAAACCCTCACCAGCTAACCAATTTTTTGTGTCAAGGGCGCTATCGCCCAAATTAATAATGTCTAAATCTCCAATTTTAGATAACTGTCTTATCAATTGTTCCTGACGCGAAAAGTAACCATTGCGTGAAGTAAATCGTAACTCTCCTACAAACAGTACTTTTTTGACCTCCGCAATCTTCATACTTGATTTGATTTAATGACTAATTTATCAAGAAAATTTTTGGCATTCGACTCATATGAGAATTTTTTAAGAAACTTCTCAGAAGGAGCAATATTTGGTTTTACCGGTTGCTCTAAAAATGAAATAAGTGATTTAGTCATTCCTATCTCATCAAGTGGATGAAAATAACATCTTTTGTCAACATCTATTTCATGAAAAGGATTGATATCTGAACAAAAGACTGGACAACCAATTGCTAATGCCTCAGCTACCGGCATCCCAAACCCCTCATATAGAGATGGCATCAACAACCCTCGAGAAGATCTCAAAATCCGAACTACCGATTCAGTCGGTAAGTAACCCATCCTTTTCACGATTCCTTGATTTTCTAATAAAGCCAGGTCAGCATCGAATTCAGAACTTTTCCAACCTTTGGCTCCAATAATTTGGAGCATTTCACCCTCTGGCCAACGATTTAGGCGAACTACTTCTGCAATAACCTTTAGCAACATCTTTAAATTTTTCCTTGGCTCAACAGTGCCCAAGATAACATAATCTTTTTTATTAATATTTTTACTCTCAATATATCTGTAGCTAGGATTTATACCACAATAAATCACATCATCAGCATCTGTACCATATAAATTAAAAAGTTCATCTTGGGTAAAGTTTGAAATACAAAATTTAAAATTGGCACGATGACACCACCAGTTAAAATTTATTCGCCTATAAGTTCTAGGAAATATATTCATGGTTTTTGGATATTTTAAAAAAACGAAATCATGTACCCATAATATAGATTTTACATTTCCACAAAGAAAGAAAGGAATAATGCCGTTTAAACCCCAAAAGAAATCTGCTTTACACCTTTTAGCTATTAAGGGAAGAAGTATATCGAACCAAAATATCCGCCATCCAAATACATGATCTTCTTTTGCATACTCTGAGAAACAATTCCCAATAATATTATCATTATCAAATTCAGGAAGTTTATAAGGTGAGAAGACATAAAAAATCGCATTTGGACGTTGCTTTGCTGCATTTGTAAGCATTTGAATGCTTAAATTACCAATGCCAGTAACTGGTTCGGCGATAGCTGAACCATCAACGACAAAAATTTCTTTATTATTGCTTTTGTTCAAAACCAAAGACCTCACTCTTTTTTCTTAAATCATTAATATTTTTTAACAAGATAGTAGCAAGAAGAATACTAATTAATATTTTTATTGATATAACTTGAATCGAACTTAGCATCAATAATAAAAGTAACCCACAGAACAAAAGTAGAGATTTTTTTGAAATTGGCTTGTGACCCCTTGGCAACAAACTTAAATTTCGACAAATTATAAATGTCATTATCACATCTCCTATGCAGAAGCTAAGCCACAAAAAACCTAGCGCCTCCAAATTACCTGCGACAGCTAAATAAAATGAACAAACTATTATAAGCGGGAGTTGCATCAGATGCCTGCGCGCAGATCTCCAGATATTTCCAGTTGCAATAAGAAGAGTATGAAAAATGAAAGCATTTAGATTCAAAAAAACACCAAGTGACATTAAAATAAGAAGACTTACTGCAGTTCCACTGGCCATGCCATCGCTTAAATAAATTATAATAGACTCACACCAAAGAATAAGTAGCCCGCAAATTGGCCATGCTTGAGCAGAAAACAAGTTCTGCAAACCTAACAAATCAGCATTTGATGCGTACTTAGGATTATATTTTCCTGAAAGATATGGCATCAAAACCACACACATTGCAGAAGGAATTAGTAATAATCTGATTATGATATCCCTCGGAAGGACGTAGTCAATAAGAAGAGCGGAATCGACATAATTGGTTAAAAAAAACCTATCTATTAGTCCAAGAGTAATAAGACTTCCTGCGAGGTGGCCAATAGATAACAATGCACTATCACCCAATAAACCCTTTATGTATTTGATTACAATATTTCTAGACTTGAAAATTGGCTTACCGAAAGTTTTTCGTATATTTAAACCCGCCACTAGTGCAATAAAAATTCTTAAAATGAGTATAGCGGAAAAGATAATACCAAGATTGGCTGTAATAAGTGGCAGAATTGCAGGTATTAAAAGAGCTGTAATGCTGGAAGAGGCCCTAATAAATGATGCTGAGTAATGACGTCCAGAACCCTCATACGCACCACGAAATACTGAACAAAACATTGCTGGAGCAGCTGAAAGGGTAATTACTACATAAGCAATTATTATTTCTTTTTTTGGGATGTCAGCTGATGTTGGAAAGTTCATGAATGCTAAAAAAATAGCTGAACCTATAATTACAATACCAGCAATTATTATTTGAGCATATATTGCTGACCAAATTAAATTAGAAACACGGGAATTTGTTGATTTGATATTCAATGCAGCAGAAACTCTACGGGAGATTCCTGCTGATATTCCCAAATCAAGCATTAATAAAAGTACTGAGTAACTATATAGATTTGAGAAATAAGCGAAACGTACCGAACCAAGATTATTGATTATTTCAGGCAGCAAAAGAAATGCTGCAGCTCCGGGTACAAAAAAACCTAAGTATGCGGCAATGATTGATTTACCTTGGTGCACTTGGTTATTTTAACTCTTTACGGTAAATTGGCATGAAGGAACTAAACAGAAAATTTTGAAAGTTCATAGAAGCCTTATTCTATTTTCTCATACATTTATTTTTTCAAACCATCATTCAGCATTATAGAAAGCGTTGATTCCAAATTGCTTTTGTGAAGCTTTACAGAAGAATCCCTTAGCAAATTCTCCAATTTACCAGGATCACCTTTTAAAAGAGCTACTTCATTTGACCGCACAAATCTGGGATCTATCTTAACTTTAATTGAATGGCCAGTCATTGAGCTAAGTTTGTCGATAACAAACTTTAGGGAATATGCTACCCCTGAACAAACATTATAAGTCTCACCTGAAACGCCATATGTCAAAAGATTTAAATATGACTCACACACCGAATTAACATCATTAAACTCCCTTTCAACATTTAGATTGCCTAGGGAAACCATTGGTCTCTTATTTAAAAAGCACTCCACTAACTTTGGAATAACAAACTTAACATCCTGTCCAGGACCCGTATAATTAAAAGGTCTTGTAATGACAAGATCAATCTTATTAGCATAAGTCAAAGACATTTTTTCCATTGAAAATTTACTCATCGCGTAGTGATTTATTGGGTTTGGAGCAACAGTTTCATCAATGGATGAAATATCACAATTGCCATAAATATTCGCACTACTTGCCAACAATACTTTTTTGGGAGTTTTTGGGAGTTCAGCAATTACATCTAGTAAATTGGTAGTGCCTATTACGTTTACAGCATAAAAGGATGATTGGTCTGGACTTCCAACAAAACTAACTGCAGCTAGATGTACAACGAAATCAGGTTGAGCCAAAAAAATTTCATCCTTGAGAGAATGTGGATCTAAAAGGTTAGATTTTAATTCTTGCACCTCATAACCAGCCATAGCAGCATGACGGCAAAAATGTCTACCAGTGAAACCATCCGCGCCTGTGACTAAAACCTTCAAAAGCTATCTCCAGACTCAAGTCGTTCTAGATCAGCCTTCACCATCATGTTACAAAGCTGTTCTAGACTTGTGCTAGCCTCCCACCCTAATTCAGCCTTTGCTTTTGATGCGTCACCAATAAGCAATTCAACTTCAGCCGGTCTATAAAAATCTGGATTTACCCTCATAACAACCTTTCCTGTTGTGACGTCTATCACTTTTTCTTCTTCGCCAACACCTTCGAAAGCTACTTCTATTTCAGCAGCCTTGAAAGATAACTTCAAAAAATCCCTAACTGTTTCGGTTCGATTAGTTGCCAATATAAAGGTATCAGGCTCATTCGCTTGTAACATTTTCCACATTCCTTCAACATATTCTTTTGCGAAGCCCCAATCACGCTTTGCATCAATATTACCTAGCTCCAAAACATCTAATTTTCCTAATTTTATCCTGGCAACTGAATCAGTAATTTTTCGCGTTACAAATTCACGGCCACGAAGAGGGCTTTCATGATTAAACAAAATCCCGCTGCTAGCAAAAATATTATGAGATTCACGATAATTTACCGTCATCCAATGTGCATATAACTTTGCAACCCCATAAGGACTTCGAGGATAAAAATCTGTTGATTCTGTTTGAGGAATTTCTTGCACTTTCCCGAACATTTCAGAAGTACTTGCTTGATAAAAGCGAATATTAGTATCCACAGTCCGAATGGCCTCCAATAAATTCAAAGCACCAAGACCTGTTATTTTAGAAGTAGTAGTTGGCTGCTCAAAACTTACGCCTACGAAACTTTGTGCAGCTAAATTATAAACCTCATCAGGAGCAATTCTTTGCAAAAGTGTTATGCAGTTACCCAGGTCTGTAAGATCAAATTCAAGCAGATGAAGGTTTTCATTCTCTCTTATACCTAGGTCATCAAGACGCCAGAAATTAACCGAACTTGTTCTCCTATATCCGCCATATACTATGTAGCCTTTCTGAAGGAGTAGCTCACACAAATACGCACCATCTTGTCCAGTAATTCCTGTAACAAACGCCTTTCTATTTTCTAAATTCATCTATTTTCCCCAACATTTCTCTTAATAATTTTACGATATTATCCTCGCTCAGATACGATTTCAACTGCACTTCAAGTAACCCAATCTCAATTTTGCCAGAATTTTCAGATCACATACAACTCCAAAGGGATTATAGGTAGCCTCATCTCTGAGAGAAAAATTATCTTATCACCATTTGTCACTTGAGCTATTTATGAAACCGCAACCTGATGCTCTGGATTGGAAAGGTGCCATTTGCACAATCAATTTACCGCCTGGCATAACAATATTCGTTTGACTTGATAGCATTTACTGTTGCCAATAGAATGATATTTTCTTCATTAACGATAAAATTCTCGACTTAATTGCCTCTTAGCCACATTTAGATCTGTAGCGATTCAGTTATTTTTAAGACCCTTTGTTGATGTAAGCTTTTTTCTACTTAAGTTTTAAAACCTAAAATTATGAAGTTTTCTTAATAAGAAAATGATGCCTTATAAGCACGAGTAGAATACTTAGCATGCCACCCAATAGTGCACTTAAGATACAAATTAAAACTCTACTTGGTTCTGATTTTAGTTCCATTACAGCAGGAGGGTCAATGTAATCAAAAACATAAAATTCATTGGCTTCAACCAAAGTTAGCTTTTTAGTTTCTTCTTGAAGCAATTGAGCTAATACTTGCTTGATTTCAGACAGAGCTGTCATTGAAATTTGCTCATTAAGGTAACTAACAGCTTTTTCTGATTCTAATTTATCTTTTTGTCTATAAAAACTATTAACCTCATTAACAATCAACTCTGCCCACTCTTTCGCTATAAATGGAGATTGGTGTTTCACTGATAGCGAGATAAAACCTGATTTTTTATCTTCACTTAAAGTTAAGTGTTCTGTTTTAAATACTTCAAAGGTTTCTTGAGCGCTTGGTATCTGTTGCTGTGGACTAGAGTAGTCTCTAATCCAAGTATTGCTGTTGACGTTGTAAATATTCTTATCAAAAACTACTGTATTTGTTTTAGAGTTCCAAGATTTAACGGCCATAATGTCTGGCAGGTAAATGTTTGGCATTATATTATTTTCAAAGAAACTAAGAGAGCTAATCTTTTGTATTGCTTTTTTGGAATTGCCCTCGTCATCAGAGGCAGGAAGGCTTAGCCCAGCAAGCCCTGCAAGACTGCCGTAACCACCAAGAGCTCCTGCAATGCCGCTTGATGAGTTAACAGGAACTAGTAAAGCTTTAGATTCATATATATTAGGCAAGAGGAGGCTGTAAATAACTCCAATAATCGATATAAAAGCTGTCACAGAAACAATAATCCATTTTCCATCCAATAAAACGTAAAAAAGCTCTTTGAGATCTATTTCATCATCAAAATCATTAGGATGTTTATCAGTATATGTTTCTTGCATAAAAAAAATTATTTATTGATATATTTTTTAAGTTTATCGTATTCTTGTTCTTTTTTGATAATAAATTGCTTAGTTATAGCTGCTTTTTCTATTTTAAACTTTTAACTTTGTTAATTTTATAGGAAGCAATTAGCCAATTTTTCATTATGAGCATGATTATATGGTGCCCGAGGCCGGACTTGAACCGGCACGATATTTCTATCGAGGGATTTTAAATCCCTTGTGTCTACCAATTCCACCACCCGGGCATTATTC
>MDTC01126349.1_pt1 | contig 21167 bp, 14 predicted proteins | sample 811181 | NCBI WGS metagenome assembly MDTC01 (sample SAMN05326644, study PRJNA326480) | marine metagenome | isolation source: seawater | place: Pacific Ocean: North | collected 2011 | reverse complement strand
TCACTGATGAGACGGTTCGCCTCTTTGCTCGACACGATGAGATGTTGTTCTTAGCTCAAGATCATGGACCCATTTACAAGGTTGGATTCAGAAAAGACTTCTGAGAACTTTTATTGCGAGATTGGTGAGATTAGGTTTTTGTGAGGGTATCCGATTGTGGAGTTTAATTCTTAAAAGAGTGTCTCAGGGTGCGGTCTGCTGCACGCTTCTCTCGTGTGGAGGCGGAGGTACTGATGCTACATCATCCTACAGTGAGTTGACGTCGACGGACTCCAACCCCCCCCTTATCACCTTGCTTGGAGATACAGCGATTTCGGTTGAGCGTGGTCGTGTATACAACGATCAGGGTGCTTCGTCAGATACAGGGGAGACGGTTGTTGTGGATGCGTCTTCAGTAGATACCTCAGTGGTTGGTACATACACTGTTACTTTCAACGCTGTGGATGCAGCAGGAAATGAGGCCGCTGAAGTAACTCGTACAGTTAATGTGGTTGACACAATCGCGCCGGTGATCAGCCTTATAGGCGATTCACAAGTCTTTGTTGTTCGGGGCAGCCCCTTTGCCGACCAAGGTGCTACGTCGGATACTGGAGAGGCGGTTATTATTGACGCTTCCTCAGTCGATACCTCGACGGTTGGTTCATATATTGCCACCTACAACGCTGCTGATGATTCAGGAAATAAGGCGAGGGAGGTAGTTCGTTCGATAAATGTCCAACCTGCAGTGCTCTCCGTATTCCAAAATGGGAACATTGGCGAGTCTTGGAATCCAGTGTTCAATGCTTTTGATCAGGCCAATAACTGGCAGACCTGCAGCGATGATGGCGGTGCGAGTTGTCCAAGTATAAGTTGGCAGATGGCCTCAGATACCGAGCGAGGAGATATCCTTGAAATCCGCCATGGTTCTTCAGGAGATATGGCTGGTTTTTTCTTGAAGACTGATACACCTTTAGATATGTCTGATTATGCCGGTGGAAAGCTCAAGTTCGACGTAAAGGTGGTATCTGGAAACGCTGACATAACAATGAAGGTAGATTGCGTGTTTCCTTGTACTTCTGGTGACCAACGTATTGGGAGGTCTGGTGTTGGTGAATGGGAAACAATCGAGGTTGGAGTTAACAGTCTAGTTGGCAATGGACGACTTGATCTTAGTCGGATAGATACAGGGATTGTGATATGGGCTACCAACACGCAAGATACTACTTTTCTTCTAGATAATGTTTACTGGGAGGAAAGTCCTACCGGCGCTACTACAGAAACCGGATTGCCCTCCCCAACAATTACGTGGGAAAACCCAAACCTTGGAGGTGCTTTTAGTAGTGATTCATATCCGGGTTACTCGCTTGTCTGGTCTGACGAATTCTCGGGCACCGAATTAAATGAGGTTGATTGGAATTATGAGATTGGAACCGGAAACAACGGTTGGGGAAACAACGAGTTGCAGTACTATCGTAGAGAAAACACATCTTTGCAAGATGGTCTATTAATAATAGAGGCTAGAGAAGAAAACGTTTTTGGAAGTCAGTACACTTCATCTCGAATTACCACACAAAATAAAAAAAGTTTCCGTTACGGGCGCATTGACATTAGGGCGGCGACTCCATTTGGAAAAGGATTATGGCCAGCACTCTGGATGCTGGGTGATAGCTTCAGTTCAGTGGGATGGCCAAAGTCAGGAGAAATTGACATTATGGAAATGACGGGTGGTTCTGGAGGCGAGAGTATTGTTGTGGGCACGGCGCATTGGAACCGAGGTGGTGGTGCCGCCGCGTACTCGCCGACAAGCAACGCATCCAATAATGGTGGTCGAACAAACGAGTATCGTCTCCCTGGCGGGGAGTCTTTAGCGGCCTCATTTCATGTGTTTAGCCTAGTTTGGACGAGAGATTCGATTAAATGGTTGATCGACGGATTTCAGTTTAATGAGATGGCTATTGATAACAGCGCAGATCTATCTCCCTTTCGGGGCGGCTTCTTCTTTATTATGAATGTTGCAGTCGGCGGTAACTTTCCCGGTGCTCCCGACCAGACTACTCAGTTTCCTCAACGAATGCTTGTCGATTACATACGCGTTTTTGAGGCACAGTGAGCTGCGTTTGCTTCGTTGAAGCTACATTTTTTATAGTAGAGGCAGCGCAGTGTCGAATTGCCCTTTGCTAGAGACGGAGAATAAATTTTCTGGTTTTTCTTGGCTCGTATATAGTCCTAGTGATAACTTCAACATTTGTGGTTTTTACAAGTCGGTTTACGAGGTCCCAGAATGGTGGTCGGCCAGGGTCGGCAATTGCAATCTTAAGGGTACCCATGGCTTGAGCGGTTATAATTAAATTGTAGGCGGGGTCGATTAAGTGATCCCAAAAGCAGATGTCCGATCCGATTAAGAGTTTGCATGGTGCAAGATCCTCTCTAGTTAAACTTCCAAAGTCTCTCCGTAGAAAATCGACTTTGCAGCCATTGAGCTCACAATGTAATCGTAAAAGTGGCTCTACAGCATCGTCGATATCGAGGGCGATTATCTTGCTTCTGAACTGCTTTGCAAGCATTACCGAGGGAGCTCCCCAACCGCAGCCGATCTCGATTACCCTGGTGTCGGGGGCGGGCGGTTCCTCAGCGAGAAAATCCATGAGCACGAGGCTTGAAAGCCAAATCTTGTTTCCATGGGCAGTATTGCGTTGTTGATGCCTTTTTATTTGACGAATACGCCGATCCGAAGGGCGCAGGAGTTTTACACCGTGTACTACGTATTCGTTTTTTATGTTCAAAAACTCACCTATACAAAGAAGTGAGTACGCTTTATGAATTGTCTGCGCATCAAACGATTAATGTTTCGCTTTAAATTTTCCATAAATCACACCTATTTATATTTATATCAACTAAGATACTCTGAGCCTTATCAAGCAGTAAATTTTTCTGGATGTACGTAAAGATTTTACTGTTTGTTTGGAGCTTGGGCGATATTTTACTGGAAAAGCGCAATTTCAGGAATTATCATCTCCGCGCTTCTTTAAAAAACTACAAAACATGACGACTAACTAGATGCGTGCTTAATTTTCGCGAGTGAAGATCATATATGAATCAGCCTACATTTTGTCAATGTCAGCTACTTAAAAAATTATCTTTTGTAATCTTCATTGTGACGTCATTTTTAACGTCGGCGAGTGTTTCCAGTGGTGCAGAGGAAATAGAACGAAGCATCGATGAACTTATGTCTTCGATGACGCTAGAACAGAAGATTGGTCAAATGGTGCAAGGGAACATCACGCATGTCACCGCAGATGACGTCGCTCGCTATTATTTAGGATCTGTGTTAAACGGCGGCGGGTCATGGCCCAACAAGCGTAAAGATTCCTCAATCTATGATTGGCTTGATTTGGCGGATGAATATTATAAGGCGTCAATTGATACCAGTGCCGGCGGTGCCGGTATTCCCATTATTTGGGGTACCGATGCTGTGCATGGGCATAATAATGTAAAAGGCGCTACCATCTTTCCTCATAATGTTGGCCTCGGGGCGATGCGGGATTCCGATTTGGTCGAGTCAATTGCTGAGGCTACTGCTAGGGAGGTTGCGGTTACTGGATTAGATTGGGTTTTTGCTCCCACAATTGCAATTGCAAAGGACCTCCGATGGGGTCGGGCCTATGAAAGCTACAGTGATAATCCTCGCCTTGTAGGAGAATACTCATCGGCTATGATTAGAGGTCTGCAAGGCTTGCCGGGTGCACTGAAAGACCCTGATAGAGTGATTGCTACGGCAAAGCACTTTATTGGAGACGGCGGTACTTTGAAGGGTGTTGATCAGGGTGACACTCAGCTTAATTTAGCCGATTTATTGGAGATCCATGGTGCCGGTTATAGAAGTGCGATTGAGGCGGGTACACAAACGATCATGGCGTCTTTTAATAGCTGGAACGGGGAAAAGATCCATGGAAATAGGCAGCTCCTTACTGAGGTGCTCAAGCAGGATATGGAATTCGATGGCTTTATAGTGGGAGACTGGGATGGCCATGGTCAGGTTGCTGGATGTACTAATACCAGTTGTCCCAAAGCAATCATCGCTGGGATTGACATGTTCATGGTTCCGAAACAATGGAAAAAGTTTCTATCTAACACAATAAGGCAAGTTCGTGCTGGCGAGGTGCCAATGCCGCGTATCGATGATGCTGTCAGGAGGATTTTGCGCGTCAAAATAAAAGCTGGTTTATTTTCTAAAGGGCCGCCATCAGAAAGATTATTAGCAGGAAATTCGGGTCTGTTAGGCTCTGAAGACCACCGTGCCATAGCGCGGACTGCGGTTAGAGATTCCATCGTGCTGCTTAAAAATAATGGACGGATCTTACCGCTTCGTGGAAAACAGAATATCTTGATCGGTGGTGATGGGTCTGACAATATCGCAAAACAGTCGGGTGGTTGGACACTAAGCTGGCAGGGAAATAAAAACTCAAATGGGGACTTTCCGGGAGCAACATCAATTTTTCAGGGGCTAAAGCAAGCGATAGAGGAGGTTGGAGGTTTTGTTGCACATGCTGAAGGGGATAGTTGGCAGAGTGATTTCACGCCGGACATTGCGGTGGTCGTCTTTGGTGAGGATCCTTATGCCGAGGGAGTCGGAGATAGGGAAGATTTGTTATTCTGTGATCAAAACTCTGAAAACCGAAGACTTGTATCACAGCTTCGCGAACAGAATATTCCAATTGTATCAATCATGTTGACGGGCAGACCACTGATGGTTAATTCTCATATAAATCGATCAGATGCATTTGTCGTGGCTTGGTTGCCGGGCAGTGAGGGCGGCGGTGTGGCTGATGTTTTGGTTGCTGATGCAACAGGGAAGCCACGTTTTGACTTCACGGGTAAGTTGCCTTTCCCGTGGCCTAATACTGAAAAAAATTCAGAAAATCCTGATCTTCCAGTTTCTTCAATATTATTTGAGAGAGGTTTCGGAAGGGACTATGGCGACGATAGTGAGGTGAGTCGCAATTTAAGTACCGTTGCGTGTGAGAGAAAAGAATTAAAACCGCTTATAATTTTTAACGGAATAACACGTAATCCGTTCGCGGCGTATATCGCAGAATCAGTCGATAATGTCTTAGCAATATCTGGATCTGAGACTACTCTGTCATCAGGGTCTGTGTCGGTGAAAATTGTCGATGGTGAACTTCAGGAGGACTCTAGAAGAGTTAGTTGGAGTGGCGTAGGAGAGAGCCGGTTTTTTTGGCAAGCCTCCTCAATATTAGATTGGAGGGATTATTTGGATCAAGATGCTGCCTTGTCGGTAACTTTTATGATCGAGAAGCATCCTGAGGGCTCTGTGCAGCAGGAGATTGATTGCGGTATCTCATGTTCCGGGACGTTTGAGATGGGTCCAACCTTTAAGGCTGTTCCCAAAGGGCAGTGGGTGCGAAGTGCGGTACCGCTGAGATGTCTCGCCAAAGCTGGAGCAGATCTAAGTCAGATACGAGCGCCCTTTGTTTTGAAGACTGAGAAAAAGTTCTCGATAACCATTAAAGATTTAAGGGTGACTTCGGACTTGCCAAAAAATGCGTTGTTACAGTGCGATTAACAATTTTAATGTAGTCACTGTAATTAAATATTAAAAAATTTTTTAGCATTTATACTTGTTTGCTCAATAATCTCCTCGACACATTCAATTCGGCAGGCAGCAATTTCTTTTGCGACCCAAGGTAGAAATGATGGTTCGTTTCTTTTGTTTTTCGGTTTGAAGATCATATTTTGAGGTAGAAGATAGGGCGCGTCTGTCTCGATCATTAGCCGATCTATCGGAATATCGGACACAATATTTCTCAGTTCAGACCCCCTTTTTTGATCGCATACCCACCCAGTAATTCCAATATATAGGCCTAGCTCTAAATATTTTAGCAGAGTGTCCCGATTTCCTGTAAAGCAGTGGACTACTGCATCTTTAAAGTAGTTTCGATGCTCCTTTAGAATTTCTAATTGTAGGCTCTCCGCCTCTCTCTCGTGGAGAAACATTGGCAAACCTGTTTTTGTAGCTAACTCTAAATGAGCTTCAAATGATATTTGTTGAGCTCTTGGGGATGCTATATTTCTAAAAAAATCTAGTCCTGTCTCACCTATAGCAACAACCGATGGATGTGCTGAGAGATTATACAACGCATCGGAGGTGCCGTGGTTGAACTGTTCGGCATTATGAGGGTGGATACCAACCGTCGCATAAAGCATCTCAGGGAAATCATTCGCAAAAAAATCACAAATATCTAGAGTGGCTTTCGATTCAGAGAGCGATGTTCCCGTGAGAATTAATTTCCCCACTCCTGCTTCAAGAGCATTTTGAAGTACATTGCGCCGATCTTTGCTATAACGAGAACTCGATAGATTTACACCTATATCCGTCAGCATTTAAACTCTCTTGGCATTAGAGTAAAAGTTCAATTTCGTAAGGTTCAAGCATTGGTTTTTGGAGCCCTAATTTTTTAGAATAAATGGCTGAATACATAAGGGCGCTCTTAACATAGCCCCTTGTTTCAGGGTAGGGAATCAGTTCAATCCATAAATCATAAGTGAGCTTACCTTTGGTTCTCGAGAGCCACTGCTTGACGCGTTCAGGTCCGGCATTGTATGAAGCGAGTGCAAGTATTCTATTCTCTTCGAATCGTTCTAGAAGGCTTCTGAAATAGCTAGATCCTATAAGTAAATTTGTGTTTATATCTGTTAGTTGCCGACTGTTTTCATAAGGAATTTGTGAATTTCTGGCGGTGGATCGCGCCGTCTTCGGCATGATCTGAAGAAGACCCAATGCGCCAACTTTTGATCTTGCATGAATTTCAAAGGCACTCTCTTGGCGCGCGATGGCGTAAAGCAAGTGAGATTGTACTTGGGCTTTTTTTGCGGCAGCATCGATCGATCCATAAAATGCTAGAGGAAATCGGATTTGTAGATCATCCCAGTATTTGGCTGACGCCATGGCTATGATTGCACGACTGTGCCACGCCCAGTTATGGGCAAGTTGTGCGACTGCCATCCATTGTTCTTTTGTAAAGTCACGCGTTCCAGAGTTCCATTCGCGGTTAGCATCAACCTTTTTGCCATGGAAATTAAGTTCTCTGGCACGTTGTAAAGCCAGATTAGAACTTATTTCTTTTAGAGTTATTTCATCTTTAGGAACCGGTATGTGATTAAAGTTGTAGTCTTGATTCAACGAGTCACTGGATATAAACCCATAAAAATCACGCTCTTTTGCAAGTTCCTTTTTTAGCCGATAGGTTTCCTGTCTATTAAAAACCTCACTGTTTTCTAGACTTCGGATTCGCCAGTAACGCCAAACGCTTTTTTTCTTGGATTCTATTGGTAATTGTTCTATCCAACCTTGGACATCGGTCCAATTCTGTTCTGATAACGCGTGACGTATCCGCCATTCGATAAGGATACCTTCGAATTCAGTATTAATTAGATCTTTATATCTAATGAGTACTCGGTCAGCATGTTGAGTTTTATTACTTTTGACAAATGATTTAACAACTCTTGATATAAACTCGTGAGTTCCAGTTGGGCTAACTGATTCTCGATACTCCCAGTTTGACCAAAAGTCAATGGCTTTTGTCGGATTACGATTTGCTAGGTGACTGAGTGAATGCGCTATCAAAGGGACAGCATCCTGACGATTTATCGCTTCGTTAACACCATTGAGCAGATAATTTGGATTACGTTTTATTCTCATAAACGCCTCTGCGAGATCTTTTGTCTGGGCGCCTGTCATAAATTGCTTTACATACCTTGCAAGTGAGTAATTATGGTTCAAAAGTGCCAGATTAAAGCGTTTCCATGCATGGATATCTGTGATTTTCTCATGCCGCATTAGGATCCTAAAGAGCTGATCACATTGACGTGGTTGAGAATGGCCAACGGTCCAGAGTGTGATGCCTCCCTCAAAAGCCGCCTTTCGGTTGTTTCGGTTGTAAAGTGCTTCCAAGTATTTACACTGACGCGAAACACTAGCCTCCTCTGGCGCATAATATTTAATATAATTTGTCCATTGAGATTTTTGTGCCAGATATTCAAGCCATTTTGACCTTAACCGGTACCCTAAGACGGTGTGCTCATGAGCTTCGAGAAAACGAGAAATTTCTCCCCGCCTTGGCACGCTCATCTGTGCTACAAGCTCTGCGTACTCAAGATATGGATAAAGAGGATAGTTTGTAAGTCCATGTTTAATCGCGTTTAATTTTCGCCATTCACCTCGATCTGCGAGCTTTTGCGCCTTAGCATAAATGTTACGCTTCGTTGAAAGAGCAATAAGGGAACTTTCTATTTCATTTTTTGTCCCAGACTGATTGATGTATGATTCTGCAAGTGATGCTGAGCTCCAAAGGGCACCAGAAATCACAGTATACAAGACGAACTTTATAATTTTTCTTTTCAAGTTATGATTTGAGTAGAACGATAACACAGTATTTGCATACTCCATACACAGTGACTTTTTGATCATTTGGCAGATGCGGAAGCTTAAAACAACCGTTACCGACTCACAAGCGATGTCGGTTTTCTTTAGATTTTAATTTTGCATGTGGTTTGGGTTTTGTACAGTATTTGATGCGATTGCTATTTTTAACTGCTCGTCACGTGCCGGTGGGTACAGAAAATATTTGGGTAACGGACGTCTTTATATCAAAGTTTATTTTAAGCATAGATTGAACGAGTTTAGTGGATTAACATGGATTGGATTATTGTCATTGTCATCGTAACAATAGCGGTGACACCTGTCATTGGATTACGCGGCTCAAATCGACAGAAAAAAATTGTAAAGATGAGGCAAAGGGCTCGAGATCTTGGAATGCAAGTCATCTTACACCGTCGCCCAGATGCGGAAGATGATGACGGTGATTTAGACTTCGTTTGTTACAAGCTTTTATGGAAAAAAGATCTCGTCACAGACACTTACGTATTGCATTGTTGTAGTGCTCGTGGTCTAGATTCCTCGGTCTCGGGTTGGCGTTGGTTTAATGGCAAGCCAGATCCTGAATTAGCTGCGGTTTTTGAGTCAGTTATTTCTGAAGCACCAGACTCAACTGTAGGAATTCTTTGTGATCAGATTGGTATAGGAATAATTTGGAAAGAGAATGAGACAATTGGCGTTGTTGACTCCATTCATATGATGTTACTTCAAATGCAAAGAGCGTTTGAGAAAAAAGTAATCTAAAACTTGACCAAGGGGAGTACAAACGCGTATATAACGATCCTACAATTTTAGTAAATAGGTTTATCTACTTAGCCTTAAAACCAATATACACTTAAAAAGCAAAAAAATACGTGGCTTGGGTGTGAGTCGGATTGATATCAAGGCAGGCAAACATGCGAAAATGTTTAGTGATCGTGGAGTCGCCAGCAAAAGCGAAAACGATTAATAAATATCTGGGAGAAAAGTTCGTCGTAAAGTCCAGTGTTGGACACATTCGCGATCTTCCTTCTGGGGCGACACGTGCAAGCGTAGATCCGAAAGAGCGGGCGCGATTAGCTGCGATAACTCGGAAAATGAGTCTAGAAGAAAAGCGGCGTCACAAAGAGACTAAAGCGAAGCAGCAGCTCTACAACAGCATGGGCATTAATCCGGAGAAGGGGTGGAACGCTCAGTATTGCACTCTGCCGGGTAAAGAAAAGGTAGTTGGGGAGCTTAGAAGCCTTGCGAAAAAAGTTGACCTCATATATCTGGCTACGGATATGGATCGTGAAGGGGAAGCAATTGCTTGGCATTTGACACAGGTAATTGGTGGGGACATCACTCGGTTTAAGCGAGTAGTGTTTAATGAGATTACTAAAAATGCAATTCAACAAGCGTTCGCGGCCCCAGGTGAGCTTAATATTGACCGAGTGGATGCCCAGCAGGCTAGACGTTTCTTGGACAGAATTGTCGGGTTCATGGTTTCTCCTTTGCTGTGGGAAAAAGTGGGTCGAGGATTGTCAGCGGGCCGAGTGCAATCTGTGGCTGTGAGGATGCTTGTAGAGCGCGAGAGAGAGATTAGGGCGTTTGAGCCAGAGGAGTTTTGGACCGTTGATGCGGATGTACTAAGCCGAGACGGTGACGAACTATCAATAGAAGTCAGGACAGAGGGTGAGCGGGCATTCCGTCCTCTAAGTAAGTCGCAAGCTGATAAAGCTTGCGCTCGCTTGCAGCAAGCACAATTCGTTGTTGATAACCGTGATGATAAACCGACATCTTCCAAGCCCGGAGCACCATTTATTACCTCTACTATGCAGCAAGCGGCTAGCACGCGTCTGCGTTTCGGGGTAAAGCGGACCATGGCGCTCGCACAGCGGCTTTATGAGGCAGGGTACATTACTTACATGCGAACGGATTCCACCAATATCAGCCAAGATGCGATTAGTTCTTGCAGAGGGTTTATACAACAGAATTATCCGACACGTTATCTTTCAAAAAAAGTTAATGTATTTAGTAGCCGGTCATCGGCTCAAGACGCACACGAGTGCATAAGACCATCTAATGTCGATATAAAGCCCTCTTCAATTATTGGTGTGGAGACTGATGCGGCAAGGCTTTATGAGATTATCTGGCAGCAGTTCATTGCGTGTCAGATGGCATCAGCAGAATTTCTATCGACAACCGTGTACTTTTCGGCAGACGATTTTGGGCTGGTGGCTAAAGGAAGGATAACGGTATTTGATGGATATTTGGCAGTAATTCCAAATTATCGCAGGGGTGAAAGAGATGTCGAGGTGCCAGACCTGAAAATCGGCGACATTGTTGATCTTCTAAAGCTTAACCCGAAGCAGCATTTCACGAAACCTCCACCTCGCTATTCCGAGGCTGCGTTAGTCAAGGAATTAGAAAAACGGGGAGTAGGAAGACCTTCGACATATGCTTCGATAATCTCAACCATCCAAGACAGGGGTTACGTACGAGTTGCAAATCGACGGCTGTTTGCTGAAAAGATCGGAGATATTGTAACGGATAGGTTATTAGAAAGTTTCGCTGACTTAATGGACTATGGTTTTACAGCAACGATGGAAGAACGATTAGATCAGGTCGCTTCAGGTTCGTTAGATTGGAAACATTTGTTGGATAATTTTTATACTGACTTTTGTAAGCAACTTGATACTGCGAAAGACGGTGCAGAAGGCATGCGTCCCAATTTAGCCTCAATGACAGATATTGTCTGTGCCGATGCTGGTTGCGGGAAACCGATGACGATAAGAACCGCCGGCACAGGAGTGTTTTTGGGATGCTCTGGCTATGGACTGCCACCCAAAGAGCGATGTAAATCTACAATGAATTTAATACCCGGCGATGAAGCGGTAAATATTGAAGAGGACGATGAGGCAGAATCAAAGAGTTTATTAAATCGTAAAAGATGCATTTTATGTAATACCTCGATGGATAGTTACTTGGTTGACGCAACTCGGAAGCTTCACGTTTGTGGTAACAACCCGGATTGCGAGGGTTTCATAGTAGAGGTGGGGCAGTATGTTATTAAAGGTTATGAGGGCCCAGTGATTGATTGTGATAAGTGCCAAAGTCAAATGCAGCTCAAGACTGGGCGCTTTGGCAAATATTTCGGTTGTACGGGGACGTCAGATGGTGGGCAGCCTTGCAAAAATACGCGAAAATTGTTGCGAAGTGGGCAAATAGCGCCCCCAAAGACTGATCCGATCTCGATGCCAGAGTTGAGGTGCAAAAAGGTTGAAGATCATTATGTCCTCCGCGACGGTGCGTCTGGATTATTTTTGGCGGCTAGTCAGTTTCCGAGGCATCGAGAAACACGCGCCCCGACGGTTGCCGAACTTCAACCTTATCAGGCAGTAATTGATCCCAAACATCAGTTTTTGTTGACTGCGCCAACAGCAGATCCAGATGGTTTTCCTACTGTAATTCGTTACAGTCGCAAGACAAAAGAGCAGTACATTAGAAGCGAAAAAGACGGTAAGGCCGTCGGCTGGAGTGCCTACTATTCGGGAGGCAGGTGGGAAGAGAGAGCACAAGGTGCTAAATAAAGTTTTTTGTGCCGCGAATGAGAGCTTATAACGGAGTGACGAAGTACCTTTGTCGATGTATAGTGAGAGAAAGTTTTTGATTTAATGCGGTTACCACTGTAATTGGAGAGCCTCTAATGGCACTGAGAGAATTCGAGTTAGTTGTGCAGGGGAACGGAGACATCGCACTCAAGCACTCAACAGATCAGAGAACGCTTGTAACGATGAAATTTTCCCCAGATGTTTTAGCATATCTTGGGGATCGACATGTGGATGTTGCGAAGTCGATGGTGGACGCAGGTTTGAGGAAAGTAATAGATCTTCAAGAAAAGCAGGCAATTCCGATTTCAATGGCAGCACGTAAGAGTGAAGTTTTGCACTAAAGTTTATAGCACGCCTTCGATTACTGAATATTTTAATTCATGGTAAAGCGTTATCGTAAGCCGAGTCTAACAATGCCGACTGCTATACCCTCTATTGTAAACTCTTGATCACGAAGGTCCACGCAAATCGGCTTGTAAGTTTTATTTTCGGGTAGTAATCTTATGTTGTGAGGACTGCTGCTTTTTTCTAGCCGCTTGACTGTTACGTCGCCATCCACCCTTGCCACCACAATTTGCTTGTTTTCCGCCGAAGGTTGCTGATGTACGGCAAGTAAGTCACCATTCAACAATCCTATGTCAGTCATACTGTCTCCCTGTACGCGCAAAAAATAATCTGCATTTGGATGGAAAGTGCTTATCGCTATTTCTTTGTAATCCTCGATATGTTGTTCCGCCAGAATTGGCTCTCCAGCAGCAACTCGACCTATAATAGGAGTGCCTATTTTTTTCTCAACAATACAAATTCCTCTCGATGCGCCAGGTATCATTTTAATAGCCCCTTTCTTTGCAAGGGCTTTTAAATGGTCCTCTGCTGCATTTGCTGATTTAAATCCCAATCTTTGCGCTATTTCAGCTCGCGTCGGCGGGAATCCCGTCTCCTCAAGATTTGCTCGAATCAAATCAAAAACTTGCTGCTGACGAGCCGTTAGCTTGCGCATGCTTCCTCGTACCCTTTTTTGTGCTTATAAGCTGTCATTATGTACAGTATTAATTTGGCTTGTCAACCTCGTTTATAATACTGCTCGGAGTAATGATTCGCGGGCAGTTTTACTTGGTTAGACTCTCAAAATACTTTATTGTTGCAAGCAATTGAGTTGAGCCAAAATCTTGAGAAGTGAATGCAGGGCATGGTTGGAACTTATACCTTTTTAAATGGTGTGCCTTAGTTTATGTAACAGCCGTGGACACGTTTTAAACGTTGGAGTGATAGTTTATTCATAGAGGGCTTTTAGTTTTTTGAACAAATAATCTTATAGCCCGTTTTAGGTTTAAAAGTTTTTTTGGTGTCCACAAATATGCTTAATCCTTAGAGATTAAGGAAAAAATGTCATTTTAAATGTAATGTGCAATAGTGAGGTGATATGTTCCCATTAAAAGGTCAGCTGATGATTGATCTTGCTGGTGCCAATCTACAACGCGAGGAGCGCGAACTATTATCCAACTCAAATGTGGGTGGAGTAATCTTGTTTGCGCGAAATTTCATTGATCAAACGCAGATTTGTGATTTAGTGCGACAGATTCGTAATATAAAGTCTCAGCTCCTTATCGCGGTGGACCAAGAGGGTGGAAGGGTGCAGCGATTTAAACAGGGATTTACTAGATTACCTGCTATCCAAAGGCTAGGAGATTTAGTTCATGAGGACAAAAACCGGGGAATGTCTCTGTGTCATGATTTAGGATGGTTAATGTCATCCGAGATTTTGGCATGTGGTATTGACATAAGCTTCGCACCGGTTGTGGATATAGACAGAAGATTTAGTAAAGTTATTGGGGATAGGGCCTTTTCTGATGATCCTGATGTTGTGGTTTCGGCGACAGATGCTTACATTGATGGAATGCATGAAGCGGGGATGGCAGTTACAGCAAAACATTTCCCAGGTCACGGCGGTGTCGAAGCTGATAGCCATCATGAAGCTCCCATAGACCAACGAACACTAGCGGAGCTTCAATCTCGGGATTTAAAACCTTACGAGAGCCTCGCTTCGAAGTTTGATGCAGTTATGCCTGCGCATATTACGTTTCCGAAGATTGATTCAGAGTCTGTTGGATTTTCTTCATATTGGTTAAATAATGTGTTGCGCATTAATTACGGCTTCCAAGGACTGATCTTTAGTGATGACCTATCAATGATGGCCGCTAATGTAGCGGGGACATATAAGGATAGGGCTCGCTCAGCCTTGATCGCTGGCTGCGATATGGTTTTGGTGTGTAATAATCGGAAAGGTGCTCTGGAGGTTGTTGATTATCTTGAGTCGCTTGGGAGTATTGAATCACGACCACACAATTCTATGATGGCAAGAAAGTTTCCGTCTTGGTCTAGTCTTAAGGAGTCGAAGCGATACTTGGAGATTGTTAAAACTCTTAGGGAGCTGTTCGGTTAACCTTTTTTAAATAATGTCTCATTTTTCCCGAAAAAATATTAAGCTTATGTGACGTTGGAGATTGCAATGAATAACTTTAATGAAAGTCTAAATTCTCTAGTGGGACAGCACCATTTTTGGGTGCTAGAGCTATTCATTATTGTATTTTCAGTTCTTTTGGCGGGATATTTTGTCAACCTTTTAGTGGATGGATTTTCTTTGAAGGCTAAAAAAACGGTGACCGTCTGGGACGATGCGCTAATTGAGGCTTGCCGAAAGCCAATTGTCTGGTTGATATGGATTCTTGGGGTGAATTTTGCGGCCAGTATCGCGGCGGAAAAGATAGAGTCTGACTGGCTACTGATTATTGAACCTGCTAACCGGCTGGCGGTGATATTTTTGGGCGCCCTGTTTTTAAATAACTTCATCAAGCGCGCCGAAAGTAACCTGATTGATCCCAACTTCACTTCAAAGCCGATGGATACCACTACGGTGCGCGCTGTTGCTAGATTATTGAGAAGTGCAGTTTTAATCACCTCATTTTTGATTGCAATGCAACTCTTTGGTTATAGTATTTCTGGACTGCTAGCTTTTGGAGGTATAGGAGGCATAGCGGTAGGCTTTGCTGCAAAGGATCTATTAGCAAACTTTTTCGGTGGCTTGATGATATACCTTGACCGACCCTTTTCTGTGGGTGACTGGGTTCGTTCTCCAGATCAAGAAATCGAGGGAACAGTAGAGGATATAGGTTGGCGCCTAACTCGGATTCGTACATTTGATAAAAGACCACTTTATATTCCAAATTGTGTTTTCGCTAATATTTCCGTAGAAAATCCGTCTAGGATGAGTCACAGACGCATATTTGAAACAATCGGTATTCGGTATTCCGATATTGATAGAATGAATCAAATTGTCGCAAATGTCCGCTGCATGCTAAAAAGTCACAGAGATATTGATTCAAGTGAAACTTTGATCGTCAATTTTAATCAGTTTTCACCTAGTTCGATTGACTTTTTTGTCTACACTTTTACTAAGACCACCGACTGGATTGATTTTCATCAAGTAAAACAAGAGATATTACTCAATATTTCAGACATCATAATGTCTGAGGGTGCCGAGGTCGCTTTCCCGACTACAACTATTGATCTGTCTGTAGAGGGATCATCAGATGCTGTTTCAACTTTGAGCAGCGGAGGCGTAGGGGCTGTTCGGGGCTAATAATTTCAACACGGTATAAAAAAAGTGCTGTTTCGTTATCAATTGGTGTATTTTTTATTATGTCTTACGATTCTCTCAGGGTGCAGTAATTTGCCAAATGGCTTAAAGCCAATTGATGATTTTGATTTAGATCGATATCTGGGGGAATGGTATGAAATTGCTCGACTTGATCATTCCTTTGAACGGGGACTTTACGATGTTAGAGCAAATTATGCGTTGAGAGCGGACGGAGGTATTGAAGTAAAAAATTTTGGTGTGCTGTCCACGGGGACATTGAAAGAGGCCACTGGTAAAGCCTACTTCATTGGGTCAAAACAACTGGGTCATTTAAAGGTTTCTTTTTTTGGATTTTTTTACAGTAGTTATATAATTTTTTTCGCCGACGAAGATTATCAGACTGCCTTTGTTGCAGGTGGAAACCATTCTTACTTGTGGCTGTTGTCGCGCGATCGTTTTATATCTGAATCGACCAGAGACCATTTTATCGAACTAACGACTTCCTTAGGGTTTAACACTGATAATTTAATTTGGGGTGTACAGCGGCCAGATCATTGCCGTTATACCGGAATTAGCTCTGATCAAGATCCGTGTTAGCAACGGGTATTTCTTCAGGATTTAACAACAGCGGTTGGTGTTCATGGATCGTCAGAATAATCCCAATCTTCGGGTGATCTAAGTAGTGAACTTCAGAAGGCTTTAATCTTTGGGACTTATCAATAGTCCATAAAGCAGACACTAGTTGAGTATTAGCTGTAGTATTTTGATTCTCGCTTTTCGCTATGCTTTGTAGGCCATCATCCGTTGAATGAGGAACCTCATTGTTCTCTGCGATTGACATCAACAAACGTGTCTGGGTTGGAACATTATCGGAGTTAGGTTGTATATTGGTAAAACTTGATTCTCGAATGTTCGCCGCTGCCCTTAAGCTCCGTTGAGGAGGATTTTCATAAATTCTTGTTCCTTCAAGTATTGGGAAGTTCACGGTTAATCGCGCACCAAAATTTGGATCGATTTCACTGAGCCATAGATTACTCTCAAAATGTAAAAATCTAGATTTATAGAATCTCAGACTGCCCTCCAGTTCGAAGCGACTATTTATATTTGATCCAGCTTCAATTATTACCCATGGATCATATTCATAGTGGGTAATCGGGAATCGCCACGCGTTGTGAAATAACACACTGTATTGAGGGAGACGATGCAACACCATGGTTGTTTCGTTTAGGTTACGTAAGTGTTTTTGCAGTTTAATGTAAGGGAGCTCAAATTTAGGATAGTTTTCCTCAATGTGATTAACCTGACTCAAAGGGGAAGTAATATGATCTAACAAGTCAATGTTCGTTGGAACATTAGGACTCTTATTATTTGCCTCTGATTTGATATCAATTTTGCGTAATTCAGAGACTTCTCTGTTCCTTCCGAATTCCATTAGCTTTGCCAAATCTATCACATCAATATCGATCCCTGGCATAGCCAACTTATGCCACCTATCGGGATAATATAGCTCAAAGTTCGTTGGAGGACGTTCATCGTCACCTTTTATGTTGTGCTTAAAGATTACGACCTCTGCTTGATACCAATTATCTGGTTCCCATTCATTTTCTTTCGGAACTTCACTAATTGAAAATTCACTAAGAAACAGGTAAAGAAATCCTAAAAAGAATACACTTTCGTTCTTAATTGAGGATTTGAATCTCATGCTTATATATCTAATTTTTTTAAGTCTAATGTCTCTGAGCCCTAATTCCATTATCAGTTAGTCTCAATCATTAAATGATCCATAATGGTTCTGATTTGTGAAATTCGCATATCCGCGTCCTCCATCGGCAAAGAAAAGCTTAGCTGATCATTACTTCTCAGGCGGAACTTAGTTGGATTATTTTGAACCAGCTCTATAATTTTCATTGGATTAACCGAAGTCTTTTTACCGAAACAGAGTCTTCCGCTAGATGGACCCGCTTCTATTTTGGTTATGCCCAGATGTTCCCCAATTTGTCGAAGCTCTGCCATTCGAAATAGCATTTTAGCTGATTCTGGGAGCAGTCCGAAACGATCAATCATTTCTACTTGAAGATCATGTAAATCTTGGTTGGTCTGACAATTGGCAATTCGTTTGTACAAAGTTAGTCGAATATTCACGTCCGGCAAATAGGAGTCAGGGATCAATGCCGGAAGGTTTAAGTTGACCTCTACAACCTCTTTCAAGACTTCAATTGACGACGGCTCTTTTCCACGCCGGATTGCTTTTACTGCGCTGTCTAGCATTTCGTGGTAGAGAGTAAATCCAATGTTAGTTATGTGGCCGCTTTGCTCATCACCCAGCAATTCGCCCGCACCTCGAATTTCTAGATCATTTGTCGCTAGAGTGAATCCAGAGCCTAGGTAATCTGACATTGATATCGCTTCCAGTCGTTTGCTTGCGTTGGCATTCATAATTTTACCCACAGGTATCATCAAATATGCATAAGCTTGATGGTGGGAGCGGCCCACCCTCCCGCGTAGCTGGTGAAGTTGGGCGAGTCCAAATTTGTCTGCTCGGTTAATAATTATTGTGTTTGCGCTGGGCACATCAATACCAGTTTCGATGATTGTTGTACACACTAGCACGTTAAACCGTTTATGGTAAAATTCAGACATAACACGTTCTAAATCACGTTCTCGCATTTGACCATGGGCTATTTTTACGAATGCTTCAGGAACTAATTCAGATAAATTGTGGGCAGTTCTTTCGATACTTTTTACATCATTGTGTAGGAAGTAAATCTGTCCGCCTCGCATTATTTCACGCAGAATGGCCTCCTTTACAACGCGGGAATCATCTTTTCGTACGAAAGTTTTTACTGACAACCTTTTAGCGGGTGGTGTTGCAATTATGGATAGATCTCTAAGTCTATTCATAGACATATTGAGCGTTCTGGGGATAGGCGTTGCTGTGAGGGTAAGAATATCTACTCGGCTTCGTAACGACTTTATTTTTTCTTTTTGGCGAACGCCGAATCGATGTTCCTCATCAATTACTAGCAAGCCAAGTCTGGAAAACTGAAAGTCTTGGTGTAGTAATTTGTGAGTGGTAATTAAGATGTCGACAGAACCAGATTCCAGTGCAAGAGAAATTAATCGCTGTTCCGCTTGTGTCTTAAATCTCGAAAGCGATTCAACTCGGATTGGCCAGTTTGAAAATCGATCTCGAAAATTCTCTGTATGCTGGTGAGCTAACAGAGTAGTGGGAACTAAGATTATAGCCTGCTTTCCACTATTGACTACAGTGAATGCGGCTCTCATTGCGACTTCAGTTTTTCCAAATCCCACATCACCGCAGATTAGTCTATCCATTGGTTGAGAACTCAACAAATCTTGCCTCACCGCCTGAATAGCTTCATTTTGATCTGCGGTCTCCTCAAAAGGAAATTCTCTGCAAAACTTATTGTAATCATCGACGTCATCCTTGCATGCATAACCAGTTTTCGATGCACGACGAGAATAAATGTCTAGTAACTCTACCGCCGTATCTCGAATTTGCTTCGCAGCTTTTTCTTTTGCCTTTTCCCATTTATCACTTCCCAGTCGGCTGAGCATAACATTTTCATGATTACTAGCGCCGAATCTACTAATCAAATGTAACGATGTAACCGGCACATATAATTTCGCGTCCTCAGCGTAAGAGAGTTCCAGAAATTCTTGAGAGCTATTGTCTATGGGTAGTGTTTTCAGGCCAAAGTATTTGCCAATTCCATGTTCAATGTGTACGACAGGAGTGCCTGGTTGAAGTTCTGCTAAAGATTTAAAAATATGTTCAGGAGCTTTCGAGATTTTTGAGCGTCGCCGCCGTTGCATTACTTGCTTACCGAACAGTTCTCCCTCAGCAATTACGCATAAATTCTTGTCTGCCCAAAAAAAACCCCGCTCTAGCTCACATATTGTTATTGCATACTTGCATGAGGATACCATGAACTTTTTCCAGTCTTCACAAACCTTCGGCGTTATCCCAGACTGGTGAAGCAAATCAATCAAGATTTCTCTTCGTCCAGTTGAGTCAGCACAAAAAAGAACTTTGAGCGAGTCATTATCAATTTCGTTAAGAAGTGTGTTTAGCGCCAAAAAAGAAACTTTCGTTGTTTTATCGACACTAATATTTGGCAAATTATGAATTCGGAAATTAGGGTTCTCATGCGAATTAGATTCTGAAGTTCCCTTCAAAAAAACTCTACGTAAAGCCCTTACTCTTTGCAATAATTCACATACGGAAATAAAAACTTCATCTGGCGGAATCAATGGTCGGTGATTGTCGATTTTGAAATCATCATATCTACTCGTAATGTTTTCCCAAAATTTTTCAGACGCTGTTTCGACTCCAGTGAGGCTAAGTATATTTGTCTTGGGAGGCAAATAATCAAAAATCGTAGACATATTTTCGAAAAATAACTTCAAAAAATATTCGATTCCCTGTGGCGCGACACCATTCGCAATATCTCGATAAATTGGAGTGTCACTGGGACTTTTGGGAAACATTACACACCATCGATTTAGAAAGTGGTTAATTGAGTCTCGGTCCATCGGAAATTCTTTCGCGGGCAAAATACTTACGTCATTAATTTTTTTTATCGTTCTTTGAGAATCTACATCAAACAGGCGCAAGGACTCTATTTCGTCATCGACTAAGTCAATACGAAATGGTGTTCGGGCACCCATTGGAAAAACGTCGATGATCGATCCTCGAGCCGCGTATTCTCCACAGTTAAACACAGTGTCTGCTCTTTGGTACCCGACATATTCGAGTTGGTTCAGAAATTTTGCTCGCTCACAAATGTCTCCTACTCGGTGGAGGAAAGTGCGTGAAGCAACAAAATCGGTTGGAATTAACCGATGCATCATAGTTTGAACTGATATCACAAGAATACCATGGGACACCGAGCATAATTGAGACAAGGTGGCGAGTCGCTCCGAGATGATGTCTTGGTGAGGTGAAAAAATATCATATGGAAGTGTTTCCCAATCAGGAAGACGATAGATTGGAAGACTATCACCGAGGGTAAAAAAGCTAATGGAGCTCACATAGGCATCTACCTCGTTCGCGGAACTAGCAATTACAACTGTTAGGCCACAAAATCTTTTGGCATAGTCAGCAATTGCTAGTGCTGTTCCTGATATTGATAGCTCGCTCCAATTTGTTTTAGCGGTTACTGTTTTGTCGAAAGAAAAGTTTAGTTTTGTCATTTACCTTAAATCTAACCCTTGCGTTACGGATATGTGTTGCCTCTCATTTAAATCTAATTCGTTTGATTTGGTATTTTAGTTTTTTAAAATGTGGCAGGCATGAACCACTAAATTTAGCCTATGTTTAGTGTGAATATTTAAAAGTCAGTCCCAAAGACATTTTGCGTAACACTCTTTCATTATACCCTCATAGAGCCTAGTTCTGAATTGATAACATATTTAGTACGAGTCAAGCCTTAAAATATATGTAAATATTTTCTCGGGCAGACCGCACTGATGATCGGTAGTATCTTTTTACGTTTTGGTT
>MDTC01034809.1_pt1 | contig 21167 bp, 18 predicted proteins | sample 811181 | NCBI WGS metagenome assembly MDTC01 (sample SAMN05326644, study PRJNA326480) | marine metagenome | isolation source: seawater | place: Pacific Ocean: North | collected 2011 | reverse complement strand
GATTTCACTAACAGCCTCATCCTCAAATAGAATTGTTACCCAGCCTTTTTGTTGCGAAACTCCTTTGCTATCTTTTAAGTAAAAAACATAATCCCAGCGATTTTTTGTAAAAGGATCATCAATCATTGGTGTCCCAAGAAGAAATCTTACTTGATTTTTAGTCATTCCAACCTCAACTTGTGTAAGGTCTTCAGGATCAATTAAATTACCTTGAGTAATGATTGTGCGGTAAATACAACCGCTATTTAGCGATATTGTAAAAAATATTAAAAAGAAGATGTTAATTTTTCGTATATACTTATTCATATTATTTTTTTAAACTAAATCTATATTATTGTAATAATAACTTAATTAATCTTATTCGTGAGACCTAATTCATGCAGCAAAGAAAAGAACTTCGACAAGTTGGTTTAAAGGTAACATTACCACGTATAAAAATCTTGGAGATTTTAGAGACCTCTTCTGATCCACACATGAGTGCAGAAGACATCTATAAGCTTTTAATTAAAGAAGGTGAAGACATTGGCCTTGCAACTGTTTACAGAGTTTTGACTCAATTTGAAACTGCAGGTCTTGTCACAAGACATAGCTTTGAAGGTGGTCATTCTGTTTTTGAGCTTGATTATGGGGAAAACCATGATCACATGGTAAACGTTGATACTGGAGAGGCAGTCTGTTTTAAGAGTGATGCGCTTGCAGAGGTTCAGCGCGCAATTGCCAATGAGCATGGCTTTGAAATATTAGATCACAGCTTAGTTCTCTACGTTAAAGAAAAAAAATAAATATTAAATCAACTGTTTTATTTGCTTGAGCCGGATAACATTTCTTCTGCGTGATCAATTGTTTTTGATGTGATCTCAATACCTCCGAGCATTCTAGCAAGTTCCTTCACTCGATCACTTTTCTTTAGTTTTTCAATGAAAGTTTTGGTGGTTTTGCCATCAGATTCTTTTTTTATTTTGAAATGATTATTGGCTAAACTTGCTACCTGAGGTAAATGAGTTACACATAATACCTGTCGGTTCTTTCCTATTTCCTGTAATCGTCTGCCAACCATCTCAGCAACGCTTCCACCAACCCCGCTATCAACTTCATCAAAAACCATAGTCGGGATGTTGCTACCATTGCTAGCAATGACTTGAATTGCAAGACTCATTCTAGAAAGCTCACCACCAGAAGCTATTTTCGCTAGAGGTAATGGTTTTTGGCCAGGATTTGCACTGATAAGAAATTCAATATTATCAATACCAATTTTATTTGCCGCATCCTCATTGAGTTTATCAATAGATATCTCAAATTTTCCACCAGGCATACCAAGACCATTCATGATTTTTGTAACAGATTTTGATAAATCTTCTGACGCTTTATTTCGCATTTTCGATAGTGCATTTGCTTTTCCTAAAAATTCCACACGTTTTTTTTCAGCTTTTAGTTCAAGCTCTTGACTTACTTCTTTTGCATTTGACAATTCATCAAATTCATTACGCATTTTAACTAAGAATGGTTTTAGTTCCTCTACAGATATATTGTATTTACGCGCTGCTCCCTGAAGTGCATCAAGTCTTTCCTCAACCCAGTTATGACGATGAGGATCCAAATTAATTTTTTCACTGTAACGACGAAGTGTTTCTGCTATTTCAGTTATTTGAATGTTTGCAGTTTCAAGCATCCCAATTAGAGGTTCTATACTTTCGTCTAGCTCTAATAATGTTTCTAATGATCTATTAGCTGTTGCTATTAAATCATTAATATTATTTTTCTCTTCATCAACTAAAGCATTTAAAGTCAATGTAGTTTTCTCTGCAATACGCCCAACATTTTTTATTAATCGACGCTCTTGATTAAGTTCATCATATTCACCTTCAGTTAAATTCAGAGAATCAAGCTCTTTTATTTGAAAATCAATTAATTCTAGACGGGATGAGCGATCTTTATTTTCATACTGTATATGTTTAAGTCGCTTATCTAACTCAGCCCAAGTAAAAAAGGATTGTGAGACTTCCTCCCGAAAAGATAAAAGATCACCAAAATAATCTAAAAGATCCATTTGAACAGAGCTGCGCCCTAATGATTGATGAAAGTGCTGACCATGAATATCAATGAGCATTTTGCTAAGGGTTTTAAGTTGCAAGATAGAAACAGGGTTTCCATTTATAAAAGCTCGAGAACGCCCATCAGAGTTAATTACTCTTCTTAAAAAACATTCATTATCTGCATCCAGTGCATTATCTTTTAACCAGGATTTGGCGTGACTAAGCAATGAAATATCAAACTCTGCTGAAAAGTCTGCTCGCTTCGCTCCGTTGCGAACCACTTGTGCGTTACCTCTCTCACCTAAGACTAACCCTAATGCATCTACAAGTATGGATTTACCAGCACCAGTTTCTCCTGTTAACGCGGTCATCCCTGAATTGAAATCAATATCAATTTTTTCAACTATGACGAAATCACGAACTTGCAAACTTATTAACATACTTAAGATTCCAAAATTTATTTTTTTCTATTGCGATTATCGCGACCCCAGAGCAACTTAGAGCGTAATATCTCGTAAAAATCATATCCTGGAGGATGCACCAAGGTAACACGCTTACTTGCTGCAGAAATATTTAATGTTTCATTTGGGTTTATGCTTCCCATTGGAAAACCATCAATAATAATTTCGGCTTTTGTTTCATCACCCTGTGTTAGCATAATTTCAATCAAATTATCTGCTGATACCATAATTGGTCTATCAGTCAGGGTGTGAGGGCAGATAGGTACAATAGCAACTGTATTTAAATGAGGTTCGATTATAGGACCACCACAGCTTAAAGCATATGCTGTAGATCCAGTTGGAGTTGCTACAATCAATCCGTCCCCAGAATGAGTATTTACATAACGATTTGCTACACGAGTTTCAAAGCTAATCATTCTCCCTGTTTCTCGTCGCTGAAGAACTACATCATTTAGCGCAAAAGCAACTTTATTTGCGCCAGATCCACACTGCAATTTTGCCTCTAGCACAAGGCGAGTGTCTGTTGTGAAATTTCCATTAAGAACATGATCAACACTAATGAGCATTTCACTGGGTGTAACATCTGCTAGGAACCCAAGTCGCCCTCGATTGATTCCAAGAATAGGTATATTAAATTCGCGGGTAAGCCTGCTTGCATAAAGCATTGTGCCATCTCCACCAATAGCTATGATTAAGTCAGCCTTATCAATATTTTCCTTTCGTAACAGAGTAATTCCTGCTTTGATAAGATGATTTGCTAGAAGTTTTAGAGGTTTTCCAACTCGTGGATCTTCCTCTCTACCGATAATTAATATATTTTGAAATGATTTAGTCATAAGTTGATTGTGGCAAACCCTTGACCCGTCGCCAAGCCATTGCTAGATTTTTAATTGCATGTCAGAAGAAACAACATTTAATACTTTACCAAATGATCGCGGCCAGCATCTGCTGCGCGTACTGATCCAAAGGTATATCCGAGATGGACAACCGGTTGGGTCGCGAACGCTATCTAAAGATACTGGTTTAGATCTTAGCCCTGCAACAATCCGCAATGTTATGTCGGATCTTGAAGAGCTAGGGCTAGTTTCTGCGCCGCACACTTCTGCTGGTCGCATTCCAACTCCTAAAGGATATCGTTTATTTGTTGATACCCTTATCAGATATCAACAACCCGGTGATGGTGAAATCCAAAAAATTCAAGAAATGATTGGTGAATCTGAAGATCGTGAATCTATGGTAGGAGTAGTTTCTAACATGCTGTCTGAATTTACAAGCATGGCTGGTGTAGTAACAGTTCCTCGCCCACCATGCGTGACACTTCGACAAATTGAATTTCTACCATTATCTGAAAAAAGAGTTTTGGTTATCTTGGTTGTGAATGACCGTGAGGTTCATAATCAAATTTTACATACCGATAGAGATTACTCAGTTTCCGAATTACACCAAGCACAAAATTTTATAAATCAACATTATGCTGGTTTAAGTGTCGAAAAAGTTAGAAGTAGCTTACTTAAAGATCTTGATTCAACTCGAGACCATATGAATAAAACTATGCATGAAATTATTACTGTTGCCCAATCAGCAATGGATGGTGCTTCTGATCCTAATAAAAAATACGTGGTTGCAGGAGAGACCAACTTAATGGACTTCGCAGAACTTTCTGATGTAGACACACTTAGAGGTTTATTTGAGGGTTTTTCTAGAAAACAAATGATTCTTGATCTCTTGGATCGCAGTATTAATTCTAATGGCGTAAAAATTTTTATTGGTGAAGAATCAGGCTATAAAATTTTTGATGGATGCAGTGTTGTTACTGCGCCTTATCATGTTGATAACAATACAATTGGTGTTTTAGGTGTTATAGGCCCAACCCGCATGGCTTATGATCGAGTTGTACCAATTGTTGACATAACTGCACGTTTACTTGAGTCAGCACTAAATCAAAGTAATTAAACACTCTAAAATATCTCAAATTTATCTCTTAAAGTGCTTGATATTTTGAGTCTTACCCCCAAAATGCCCAAATAATAAAAAATTACTTTATTTTTAATACATATAATTGGGGCGATAAACTGATGAGTGAAAAAGAGAATCAGGCAGATGACGTTGATTTGTCAAATGCTACCAACATAGCGAATTCCTCTGACGACCAAAGTAACAGCGCTCAATCTAATAAAGTTAGCACTGAAGATGGAGTCGAAAATAAAAAAGTTCCCTCTGATTTAGAAAAAGCGGAAGCTAAGGCAAAGGAGAATTGGGATTTATATCTTAGAGCATTAGCAGAGCTTGAAAATGTACGTAAAAGAACAAAAAAAGATGTTGAAAATGCTCATAAATTTGCGCTTGAGCGTTTCAGCCGTGAATTATTGGCTGTTCGAGATAGTATAGAAATGGGGCTTACGGCCGATGAATCTACAAATATAGAAAAATTCATAGAAGGCAATAAAGCATCATTAAAAATTTTAAGCACAACTATGCAGCAATTTGGTATAGAGGAAATTAATCCCTCAGGAGAGCCTTTCGATCCTGAGTATCATGAAGCAATAAGTATGCAGTCTTCAGATAAGGTTGAGCCAGGTTCAGTTATAAATGTTATTCAGAAAGGGTACTCATTGAATGGGCGGTTATTAAGGCCAGCAATGGTAATCGTTTCAGAAAATTAGCCTATATTTCAACATTTTGGTAGATTTTCCTTGAAAGCATAAAACCTGTCCCCACCTAAATAATTACGTATTTAATTTAGTTTTTTTGGAGTTAGAAGATATGGGCAAAGTAATTGGTATTGACTTAGGTACCACAAATTCATGTGTAGCAGTAATGGAGGGTGATGCACCTAAGGTCATTGAAAATAGTGAGGGTGATCGAACTACACCATCAATTGTTGCCTTTTCTAAAGACGATCAAGTTTTAGTTGGTCAGTCAGCTAAAAGGCAAGCAGTTACAAATCCTACAAATACACTGTTTGCAGTTAAGCGTCTAATTGGACGTCGATTTGAAGATGATGTTGTGCAAAGAGATATTGATATGGTTCCTTACAATATCACTAAGGCGGAAAATGGTGATGCATGGGTTGAGGCCAATAACAAAAAAATGGCACCACCTGAAATATCAGCCCGTGTATTAATGAAGATGAAAAAAACTGCTGAAGACTACCTTGGAGAAGAGGTTACAGGAGCAGTTGTAACAGTGCCTGCATATTTTAATGACTCCCAAAGACAGGCCACTAAAGATGCAGGTAAAATCGCTGGTCTTGACGTTAAACGTATTATCAATGAGCCAACAGCAGCAGCGCTAGCTTATGGAATGGACAAAAAGCGCGGAGATGCAACAATTGCAGTTTTCGACCTTGGAGGCGGTACTTTTGATGTTTCCATAATTGAAATTGCTGAAGTTGATGGGGAACATCAATTTGAAGTTTTGGCGACTAATGGCGACACTTTCCTTGGGGGCGAAGATTTTGACATGCGTGTCATAGAATATCTATCAGCTGAATTTCAACGTGATAGTGGAGTGGACATAAAATCTGATCCATTAGCGATGCAACGCTTGAAAGAAGCAGCTGAGAAGGCAAAAATTGAACTTAGTACGCAACAACAAACTGAAGTTAATTTGCCATATGTTACAGCTGATGCAAGTGGTCCAAAACACCTTAATATAAAGTTAACTCGAGCAAAGCTTGAGTCATTGGTGGAGGCTCTTATTTTGCGCACGATAGAACCTTGCAAAGTAGCATTGAAAGATGCAGGTTTAAAAGTGAATCAAATAGATGATGTTATTCCTGTTGGTGGCCAAGTTCGTATGCCAAAAGTGCAAGAAGAAATTGAAAACTTTTTTGGTAAAAAACCCCGTCATGATGTAAATCCTGACGAAGCTGTAGCGCTTGGCGCTGCAATCCAAGGCGGCGTTCTTTCTGGTGAAGTTAAGGATGTACTTTTGCTCGATGTTACACCGCTGTCATTAGGGATTGAAACACTCGGCGGGGTAATGACAAAATTAATAGATAAAAATACAACCATTCCTGCAAATGCAGACCAAGTTTTCTCTACTGCTGAAGATAACCAAACAGCAGTTACGATTCATGTTTTACAAGGCGAACGTGAAAGGGCTGCAGACAACAAATCTTTAGGTCGATTTGATTTAGCGGATATACCTCCATCTCGTAGAGGGCTTCCGCAGATCGAAGTTATTTTTGACATAGATGCCAATGGAATTTTGAACGTATCAGCAAAAGACAAGGCGACTGGTAAATCTCAAACAATTGTTATCAAGGCCTCGAGTGGATTATCTGATGATGAAGTTGATCAAATGGTGAATGATGCAGAAGCTCACGCTGAAGAAGATAAAAAATTCAGAGAATTAGTTGATGCTCGCAATCAGGCTGATGCCCTTATTCATGCAACAGAAAAAACGCTTAATGAGGCAGGTGAAAAGGCATCTTCTGAAGAAAGATTATCCATTGAAAATGCTATTGCCGATCTTAAAAAAGCTATTGAGAATGATGACAAAGATGCTATTGATGCAAAAACAGCAGCTTTAGGTGAAGCTTCAAGCACTTTGGCTCAAAAGCTGTATGCTGAAAAAGCAGCAGAGAGCGCCGGTGACGACAATGGTTCCTCTGAATCAGATGCTAAATCAGAAGATGTTGTTGATGCAGAATTTGAGGAGGTTGAAAAAAATGATAATCAAGACGATGATGCTACATCTAAGTCCTCCTAGCTTGGTTTTATAATTAAATTAATGCATTTATCGGGCGCCTTACAGGCGCCCAAAATTTAAAAGAAAGATAATGGCAAAACGTGATTACTATGAAATACTAGGTTTATCAAAATCAGCGAGTGCTGATGAGATAAAAAAATCTTATCGTCGTCTTGCTATGAAATACCATCCTGATCGAAATAAAGACGATGGAGGTAAATCTGAAAAAAGCTTCAAGGAAGCTAAAGAAGCTTATGAGGTTTTAAAGGATCCTGAAAAGAAATCAGCGTATGACCAATTTGGACACGATGGACTTCGCTCAGGTGCTGGAGGCCATAGCGGCTTCGGTGGAGAAGGGGTTGGTGATATTTTTGGTGATGTTTTTGGCGATATATTTGGCGGAGGTCGTCGAGGTGGAGGTCAGCAGGTATTTCGGGGTGCCGATCTTGGCTATGAACTTGAGCTTGATCTTGAGAAAGCGGTTGCAGGAGATACAGTTAAGATTGATGTTCCAACACAAATTAGCTGTAAAGACTGTAGCGGCTCAGGTGCAAAAAAAGGGTCAAGTCCGGAAAAATGTTCAACTTGCGGGGGAGTTGGACAAGTAAGAATGCAACAAGGTTTTTTTTCGGTTCAACAACCTTGCCCAGCTTGCAAAGGTATTGGAACCATTATCACTGATCCTTGTACAAAATGTCATGGCAGCGGACTGACACGAAAAACACGTACTTTGTCCGTAAAAGTTCCTGCCGGAGTAGATGATGGAGATCGTATTAGGCTTTCTGGCGAAGGAGAGGCTGGTAAAAAAGGCGGACCAGCTGGTGATCTTTATGTTGAATTGAGAGTCACAAAACATAAAATTTTTGAGCGTAATGGTTCAAATCTAGCTTGCGAGGTTCCAATAAGCTTCACAACTGCAACTTTAGGAGGGGAAGTTGAACTACCTACTTTAGATGGTAATGTCTCTTTGAAGGTACCTGCAGGTACGCAATCTGGAAAAATATTTCGATTACGTGGAAAAGGTGTAATTACTGTAAGAGATAAAAGAAAGGGAGATTTATTTGCACAAGTCGCCGTGGAGACACCTGTAAGCCTTACAAAAGAACAAGAGAATTTACTTAGAGATTTTGAAGCATCAGTAACAAAAGGTGGAGATAAGCATAATCCTCGTGCAGGTGGATGGATTGAAGCAGTCAAGTCATTTTTTGATCGAATAAGTTAACAATTCCATAAAAGGAAAGGGGTTTACTATCAATTCAAATCGAGTAGCAATTGCAGGAGCAGGAAGAATGGGTAAAGCTCTGGAGCAGGCTGTTATTCTTGATAAAGAATTAGAGCTTGCAGGTATATGGCGGCGTGGAGGCGATATAAATGAATTACTCAGTAGAGCAGACATTTTAATTGATTTTAGTTTACCTGATGCAAATGAAGTTATCCTTAATGCTGTGATAAAAAACAATACCCCCCTTGTTTGCGGCGTAAGTGGTTTTGACGATCAGCAATTTGATCGTCTCGTTAATGCCTCGAATATAATTCCCATTATTTTTGATAGAAATATGAGTTTGGGAATTGCAGTTTTAGAGAGATCTGTGAGAGAGGCTGCGGCATCAATAGGCCTAGATTTTGAAATTGAGATATCAGAGATACATCATGCTAATAAAAAAGATGCCCCTTCAGGTACTGCTTTAAAGTTAGGTGAAGCTATTTCAACATCACTAGGTGATAAATTGACTAAAGAAATTAAATATTTTAGTGAAAGATATGGAGAAGTTATTGGAGATCATGAAGTAAAGATGGAATCTTCAACTGAAAAATTAACATTTTCACATAGCACCACAACGCGACAAGTCTTTGTAGATGGCGCGATTCAAGCATCAAAATGGATATTAAATAAGTCAGCTGGCTTTTATAGCATGCAAGATGTGTTATTTAGTAAAACAAAATAAATTTTTTATTAAAAAAATACAGTTTGAGTGTAGCGCGAATGGCCTCCCTTAAGTAAACTACAGCAGATCGCTGGAGTGGCAGTCAATAATCAAGCGGAAGAAGATTCTTCCGCTTTTGCTTATCCAAAGTAAGTAGATATCGCATTGATTTGGCCCAATATCGATCTTAATGTATTTTTAAAATTGAGGATCATAATTGAGCAAACCAGCAATACTTGCATTAGAAGATGGAAATATTTTCAAAGGAACATCGATTGGTGCTGATGGTCTTGTAATTGGTGAGGTGGTATTTAATACCTCCATGACTGGTTATCAAGAGATATTGACTGATCCATCTTATTACAGTCAGCTTGTCACACTCACCTATCCACACATTGGCAATACAGGCACTAACAGCGAGGATATGGAATCTGAGAGAATATATGCTGCAGGGCTAATTATTAGAGATAACTCAATGATTGATAGTAATTGGCGTTCAGGATCTACACTTTCTGATTTTTTAAGAAAAAATAATACTGTTGCAATTGCAGATATCGATACTCGTCGTTTGACTAGAATAATTCGTGAAAAAGGCGCTCTATCTGGTTGCATCATGACAGACCAGATTTCAATTGATAAAGCAACTGATCATGCTAAATCATTTAAGGGTATTGCAGGGATGGATCTTGCAAAAGTTGTATCAACGAATAAGGCTTATAAGTGGGATAAAGGAATAAGTTTTGACGCAAAACAACAACAGCGAAATGTGAACGATTTACCGTTTCATGTGGTCGCATACGATTTTGGTATTAAAAGAAATATTTTAAGGTTATTGACAGAGTCTAATTGTCAATTAACAGTAGTTCCAGCGACAACTTCAGCAGATGAAGTAATTAAATTAAATCCTGATGGTGTATTTTTATCCAATGGTCCTGGCGATCCTGAGCCATGTGATTATGCCATTTCAGCGATTAAGAAATTCTTGGAGCTTAAAGTTCCCATGTTTGGAATATGTTTGGGCCACCAATTACTGGCAATCGCATCGGGTGCAAAAACTGAAAAAATGAAATTTGGTCATCATGGCGCTAATCATCCAGTCCAAGACCTAGAGAATGGACAGACTTTGATTACAAGCCAAAATCACGGATTTTCTGTAGATGAGAAAAGTTTACCAAAAAATGTAATTGCGACTCATCGTTCATTGTTTGATGGAAGCTTGCAAGGTATAGCAATGACTGATAGGCCAGCTTATGGATTTCAGGGCCACCCAGAAGCAAGCCCTGGGCCGCATGACCTGCTTCCATTGTTTAGTCGATTTATTGATCAGATGAGGAATTATAGGAATTAAATTTCATATAAATATATATATTACAATATTTTAAACTATAAAGTTAAAGTAAAAAATAATGCCAAAGCGGAAAGACATAAATAGCATATTAATTATAGGTGCAGGGCCAATCGTCATTGGTCAGGCTTGTGAATTTGATTATTCTGGAGCTCAAGCGTGTAAAGCGCTCAGAGAAGAGGGTTATAGAGTTATCTTAGTGAATTCAAATCCAGCCACAATTATGACAGATCCTGAGATGGCGGATGCTACATATATCGAACCAATAAATTGGCAAGCTCTTGAGCGTATTATTGCTAAAGAAAGGCCAGATGTCCTTTTACCAACAATGGGTGGTCAGACGGCACTTAATTGTGCTTTAGACCTAGATAGGGAAGGAGTGTTAAAAAAATACAATGTTGAAATGATCGCGGCATCTAGAGAGGCAATTGATATGGCTGAAGATCGTGATTTATTTCGACGGGCAATGTCAGAAATTGGTTTAGAAAGCCCTCGAGCTGAGATTGCTCATTCTTTAGAAGAAGCTTTAGATAAACAGACGGATATAGGATTTCCGACTATTATTAGGCCCTCATTTACGATGGGCGGTACAGGCGGTGGTATAGCATACAATCTTGAAGAATTTGAAAGGATAATTAATCATGGTTTAGAAATGTCCCCTACTACAGAAGTTCTTATCGAGGAATCAGTAATAGGCTGGAAAGAGTATGAAATGGAAGTTGTTCGAGATAAGAATGATAATTGTATTATTGTTTGTGCAATCGAAAATTTTGATCCAATGGGTGTGCATACAGGGGATTCCATAACAGTTGCGCCTGCTCAAACTCTTACCGATAAAGAGTATCAACGACTGCGAAATGCATCTGTGAATGTTTTAAGAAAAATTGGAGTTGAAACAGGCGGATCAAATGTTCAGTTTGCAGTATGCCCTAAAACAGGCAGAGTGCTAATAATTGAAATGAATCCGCGTGTCTCAAGATCTTCGGCTTTAGCATCTAAGGCAACAGGCTTTCCTATAGCAAAGATTGCTGCAAAATTGGCAGTGGGTTACACGCTTGATGAACTAAAGAATGATATTACTGGAGGTGCAACACCTGCTTCTTTTGAACCCACAATTGATTATGTAGTAACGAAAATTCCACGTTTTACTTTTGAAAAATTTCCAGGAGTTTCCAACCGTTTGACGACTCAAATGAAATCTGTCGGAGAAGTGATGGCTATAGGTCGAACTTTTCAAGAGTCGTTGCAAAAAGCACTTCGTGGTCTTGAAACTGGTATTAGTGGATTAGATGAAATTTGTGAATCTATTGATACTGAATCTGACAGAGATTTTTTTCATCACGAACTTCGCATTCCTGGACCAGATAGGCTGCTTTATGTAGGAGATGCTTTTAGACACGGATATTCATGTGAGGAAGTTGCTAAACTAACAGGTATTGATCCATGGTTCTTAATTCAAATAGAAGATCTTATAAATTTTGAGAATAAAATTATAGATTTAGGATTGCCAGGTCTAGATGAAGATATTATGCGCTCTATTAAGCGCAAAGGGTTTTCAGATGCAAGGATTGCAGATCTTCTTAAGATAACTGAAGAAAAAGTACGCAAACATCGAATAAAACTTAATGTTCGGCCCGTTTATAAGCGGGTAGATACTTGTGCAGCAGAATTTTTTACCTCTACAGCCTACTTGTATTCAACTTACGAAGAAGAATGTGAGGCAGAGCTTACTGATAGTAAGAAAATTATGATTCTAGGCGGCGGTCCAAACCGAATCGGGCAAGGAATTGAATTTGATTATTGTTGCGTTCATGCAGCATTGGCACTTAGTGAGTCAGGATTTGAAACAATAATGGTAAATTGTAATCCAGAAACCGTTTCAACCGATTATGACACTTCAGATCGTTTATATTTTGAACCTTTAACATTTGAAGATGTAATGGAAATCATTGATTTAGAAAAACCAAAAGGCGTAATTGTTCAGTATGGCGGACAAACACCTTTAAAGCTTGCTAAATCTCTAGATGATGCAGGTGCTCCTATAATTGGAACTTCACCAGATTCTATTGACCTTGCAGAAGATCGTGAACGCTTTCAAAAAATTGTGCAAGAGCTTGGTTTAATGCAACCTCCAAATTGCACAGCTCGAAGTAAAGATGAAGCTCTAAAGCTCAGCGATGATGTGGGTTTTCCTGTAATTGTGAGACCGTCTTACGTTTTAGGGGGCAGAGCGATGGAGGTCGTTCATGGTAAAGATGATCTCAGTTTGTATATGGACGCAGCAATAAATGTATCAAACGACAGTCCAGTTTTACTAGATAGGTTTTTAGATTCAGCTACGGAAGTGGATGTTGATTGCATATACGACGGCGAAAACGTCTTGATTGGCGGAATTATGGAGCACATTGAACAAGCTGGAGTCCATTCTGGTGATTCTGGCTGCTCTTTACCACCTTTTAGTCTATCAGATGAGATTCAGGAATTAATAAAAAAACAGGTAGTAATTCTAGCTAAAGGGCTGAATGTAGTTGGCCTCATGAATACTCAGTTCGCCATTCAGGATAATGTTATCTACCTTCTAGAGGTCAATCCTCGCGCATCAAGAACTGCACCTTTTGTTTCAAAAGCTACAGGATTGTCATTAGCAAAAATTGCAGCAAAAGTGATGGTAGGTGAATCCCTAGCAAGTCAAGGTCATATAAATTATTTTCAACCTCCTTATTATTCTGTAAAAGAAGCTGTTTTTCCGTTTATTAAATTTCCAGGTAGTGACCCAATTTTAGGTCCAGAAATGAAATCAACTGGTGAAGTAATGGGCGTTGGAAGATCATTTGGTGAAGCGTATGCTAAAGCGCAAATAGCATCTGGTGTTGTTCTTCCCAATAAAGGAGCTGTTCTTCTTTCTGTTAGGGACCATGATAAAAAGGGAGTAATTGAATTAGCTAGACTTCTTTTTGAAATGGGCTTTGATATTGTTGCCACAGACGGAACCGCAGAAGTAATAGCTGCTTCTGGTGTTTCTTGTAGAAGGGCAAATAAGGTACGCGAAGGAAGGCCCCACATAGTTGATATGATAAAGAATAATGAAATAGATTTGATTATAAATACAACAGATGGCAAGCAAGCAATTATTGAATCTCTCTCGATAAGAGCAGAAGCTGTTCGTCATGGAATTACATACTACACAACACTTGGCGCTGCATTAGCAACTTGTCGCGCCATTGGTCATTTAGGTAACAGTGATGTTAATAGGTTGCAAGATTTACATAATGAGGTAATTAAATGAACAAGGAACCTATGACAGTTCGAGGCCATGAAATGCTTCTGGAGGAATGTAAGCGTCTTAAAACTAAAGATAGGCCGGATATAATTCGTGCAATATCTGAAGCTCGGGCACATGGTGATCTTAAGGAGAATGCCGAATACCATGCTGCTAAAGAAAGGCAAAGTTTTATAGAGGGTAGAATTAAGGAATTAGAGGGTAAGTTATCACATGTTCAAGTCATAGATGTAACTGAAATTGATGCCGGTGGCAAAGTAATATTTGGCTCTACAATTAAAATTATCGATGATGAAGCTGATCAAAAAATTACTTATAAGATTGTTGGTCAAGATGAAGCAGATATAAAACAAGGTTTAATTTCATACACATCACCGATTGCTCGTGCTTTGATTGGTAAATTAGAGGGAGATTCAATAGAGTTTAAGGCTCCTGATGGTGAAAAATCTTATGAAATTATTGAAGTAAGCTATGAGTGATAACTCGGAATTCTTAATTGTTTTTCAGGTTCTTTTTTTGGGTTAGCGCGATAAATTAATACAATATTGCCTATGCGTTGAACTATTTGAATTGCTTTATCCTCGCAGATACTATTAATTATAGTGTTTCTTGCATGTCGATCTGAGGCTCGAACCTTTACTTTAATGAGTTCATGGTGATCTAGGGTTTTATTAAATTCAAAAAGAAGATTTTTTGAAACACCATTTTCGCCTACAGTTATGAGTGGTTTTAGATGATGCCCAAGACCTCGTAAATATTTTTTTTGTCTTTCACTTAAATTCATATAAATACATTCTATCAGGATCCAATTAATTTAGCCGTTTTGATTCTTTAATTAAATGAATAAGTTTAAAAAAAATAATGGAAGTTGGATTAATCGCCAAGAAAGAGATATTTATGTTCAAAAAGCTCGTCTTGAAGGATGGCGATCACGCGCAGTCTATAAACTCAAACAAATAGATGAAAAAGAGCGCTTTCTCAACCATGGAATGATTTGTGTCGATGTAGGGTCCTCTCCAGGTAGCTGGAGTCAATTTGTTACTCAAAAACTTAAGGGAAATGTTAATATAGTTGCTGTAGATATCTTACCAATGGATCCTTTACCTGGGGTTGACTTTATTTTAGGTGATTTTTTAGATGAAAGAGTTTTTAAAAAAATGCTTCAAAAAATAAGTAATCAAGATGTTGACCTTGTAATGAGCGATATAGCACCCAATATTACTGGTATTAGAGCAGTTGATCAGCCAAAATCAATGTACTTAGTAGAGTTAGTTTTAGAATTTGCATGTAAAGTTTTAAAACCAGGTGGAAATTTAGTATGCAAGGTATTTCAAGGCGCTGGATTTGATGATTTTATTAGAGAAGCTCGTAGATGCTTTCAAAGAGTAAAAATTATTAAGCCTAACGCTTCTCGGTCAGGCAGTCGTGAGGTATATCTCGTTGCAAGAAATTTTAACTATAGAAGTGTCCAATTGTGAATGATGTAACAAAAAACATATTAGTATTTATTGTAATTACGGTAGTTTTATTATCGGTAGTTCAAGGCCTTTCTGGTGTTGGTAACAACCAACCTCAAAAAAAAGATTATTCTGAATTTCTAAACCAAGTCCGCTCAGGTCAAGTTGGATTTGCCGTTATTGAGGACAAACAAATTCGTTTTGGCCGCACGGAGCCTCTACCTTACTACACTATTAGCCCAGAGACGGATAATAACACACTCATAGGCTTGCTAGATTCTAATGGGGTTAGGTTCACGGCCTCTGAACCTGAGACCCAAAGTTTAATAAGTCAGTTATTAATCAGCTCCTTTCCAATTTTACTTTTAATTGGTGTTTGGATTTACTTCATGCGCCAGATGCAAGGCGGTGGAGGTGGTCGAGGTGCAATGTCATTTGGTAAGAGTAAGGCTCGCTTACTAGGTGAAGATCAGGTAGGTGTAACATTTGAGGATGTAGCAGGTGTCGAAGAGGCAAAACAGGAAGTTTCTGAAGTTGTAGAATTTCTAAAAGATCCGAGCAAGTTTCAACGACTTGGAGGGAAAATCCCAAAAGGGGTTTTGATGGTAGGTCCCCCTGGAACTGGTAAAACATTATTAGCTAAGGCCATTGCTGGGGAAGCTAAAGTGCCATTTTTCACGATTTCTGGTTCAGATTTTGTTGAGATGTTTGTTGGCGTTGGTGCTTCTCGAGTTAGGGATATGTTTGAACAGGCTAAAAAGCAAGCGCCATGCATTATATTTATTGATGAACTTGATGCTGTAGGAAGACATCGTGGTGCAGGATTAGGTGGTGGTCATGATGAACGCGAACAAACTTTAAATCAAATGCTAGTTCAGATGGATGGATTTGAAGGAAGCGAGGGAATAATTGTAATCGCAGCTACTAATCGTCCTGATGTTTTGGACCCAGCATTGCTCCGACCGGGCCGTTTTGACCGTCAAGTAGTTGTTCCTCTGCCAGACGTCCTTGGACGTGAGCAAATTTTAAAAGTTCATATGCGCAAGGTGCCATTGTCGGACGATGTTAAACCATCAAAAATTGCTAGAGGAACACCTGGATTCTCTGGTGCAGACCTTGCCAATCTTGTTAATGAAGCGGCATTATTCTCCGCTCGTTTGAATCAACGCGTTGTAGGCATGGAAGAATTTGAACGCGCTAAAGATAAAATTATGATGGGTACTGAGAGACGTTCCCTTGTAATGAGCGAAGCAGAAAAACTTAATACTGCATATCATGAAGCAGGTCATGCAATAGTTGGCTATTTGGTTCCTGAGCATGATCCTGTTTACAAAGTCACCATAATACCCAGAGGCAGAGCCTTGGGTGTAACCATGTACCTTCCAGAGGAAGATAGATACAGCATGTCACGTCAAAGACTCGAAAGCAGCATTTCAAGTCTATTTGGCGGCCGTATTGCTGAAGAAATGATTAATGGTTCTGGTGGAGTTACTACAGGAGCTTCAAACGACATTGAGCGTGCAACTGATATAGCAAGAAATATGGTTACTAAATGGGGGCTGTCAGACAAATTAGGTCCATTAACTTACAGTGAAGATGAAGGTGAAGTATTTCTTGGTCGATCAGTGACACAACACAAACAAGTGTCAGATGAGACTGCAAGCGTGATCGATGAGGAAATTAGAAAAATTATTGACTCTAATTACAATCGATCAAAGGAAATCCTTGAGGCAAATAAAGATAAACTTCATGCTATGGCAGATGCTCTAATGAAGTATGAAACAATCAACGAAGTTCAGATCAAGGACATTATGGAAGGTCGTGATCCACAACCTCCTGAAGACTGGGATGATTCTGCAGAAAACAATAAATCTTCTGGCGAAAAGCCCATTTCATCTGCTTCTGAAGAGGTCCCTGGACAGATTGGTGACCCAGCCCAAGAACATTAACTAAATCTAATGATGGATATCCTAAGTTCTCGGTATCCATCCGTGATGGGTGTTTTAAACGTAACGCCAGATTCTTTTTCAGATGGCGGTAAATTTTCATGTGTTGAAAATGCAATAAACCATGCAAATAAAATTATCTCTGATGGTGCATCTATTATAGATGTTGGAGGAGAGTCAACTCGTCCAGGTGCTTCCAGTGTAACCGAAGAAGAAGAGCTTGATCGGGTAATACCAGTTATTGAGTCTCTAAACAATTTAACAGACATCCCAATTTCCATAGATACAAGCAAGCCCGTGGTGATGCGGGAAGCTATTTCTGCAGGTGCATCCATGATTAATGATGTCTCAGCTCTAACGGTACCGGGTGCGTTGGAAATGGCCGCCAGTCTTCGTGTGCCAGTTTGTTTAATGCATATGCAAGGAAGGCCTAAGAGCATGCAAGATTGCCCGATTTATAATGATGTTAGTGTCGATGTAGCCGCCTTTCTTAATGCGAGAGTAAATAAATGTATTGAATCAGGAATTTCAAAGAAACTAATTATCATTGACCCAGGTTTTGGTTTTGGTAAAACACATGATCAAAATATAGAATTAATGGTAAATTTAAAAAAATTTAAACATTTAGGGCTGCCAATATTAATTGGCTTATCTAGAAAATCTACTCTTGGGAAGATTACAGGCAGGGATATAAATGATAGATTGTCGGCCAGCATTGCAGCAGCTGTCATAGGGGTTTTAAATGGAGCAAATATTGTGCGCGCACATGATGTTAAAGAGACAGTAGATGCATTAAAAATTACAAGTAAAGTAATGGAATCTAGCCAGTGAAAAAACGATTATTTGGAACAGACGGTATTCGGGGAACAGTTGGCAACGAACCAATGACAGCTGATTTTGCACTGCGCCTTGCTAGTGCAGCCGCAAGCGCGCTTAAACTAAAAGGTGGAAAAGTTGTAATTGGCAAGGATACGAGACTATCTGGATATATGTTTGAATCGGCATTAGAGGCAGGATTTGTAGCTGCTGGTGTTGATGTACTTTTGCTTGGACCGTTACCAACACCTGGAATAGCAAGATTAACACAAGAGTTAAATGCAAATTTAGGAGTTGTAATAAGTGCTTCGCATAATGCTTTTTATGACAACGGTATTAAATTTTTTGACTCATCAGGATCTAAACTTACTGACGAACTAGAAAAGCAAATTGAAGATCAAATAAATGAAAAACCAATGACTGTTGAATCTAGCTCATTAGGTAAAGCAAAGTTTATTGATAATGCTCGAATTAAATATCAAGAATTTTGTAGCGCAAGTTTACCTATAGGGAAAGATCTTTCAGGTTTAAAAATTGTATTTGATGGTGCCAATGGAGCTGGTTATAAAGTAGGCCCGCGAACTCTTGGTAATTTAGGGGCGGATGTCATTCCAATTGGTTGTTCGCCAAATGGAAGAAACATAAATGATGGATGCGGCTCCACTCAACCTGATTTGCTTCAATTAACAGTAAAGGCTTTGAATGCTGATGTCGGTGTTGCACTTGATGGAGATGGCGATCGTCTGGTCATGGTTGATGAGAAAGGCCAAATTATAGATGGAGATCAATTGCTTTATGTGCTTGCAATGGAGCGCTTTAGTGAAAACAAGCTACGCGGTCCGGTTGTAGGTACAATTATGAGTAATTTTGGTTTAGAAGAAGCGCTCGAAAGAAAGAAGATTGATTTTCATCGAACAAATGTTGGCGATCGTAATGTATTAAGAGAGCTGAGAAAATCAGGAGGTGTTATTGGAGGTGAAACTTCTGGACATATGATTGACTTAGAAAAAACAACTACCGGTGATGGTTTGATTTGTGCTTTGCAAGTTCTGGCCATAATGAAAAAAAATCAACTTAAACTTTCTGATCTTGTTTCAGGAATGTCAAAATATCCGCAAACTAACATTAATGTTGAAGTCAAAAGCAATTTCAATCTTGAAACATCAAGAAAAATTCAAGATGCAATATCCTCAGCTGAAGCAGAATTACTAAATAAAGGGCGCATTGTGTTGCGCGCTTCTGGAACCGAACCAGTCGTAAGAGTAATGGTTGAAGGAAAAAACAAAGACCAAATTGATATTATTGCTAAGCAGTTAGCAGGAGTTGTAGCTGAATTTGCATCATGAGTATCAAACTATTAGGTTTTTATTCGTTGATTTGATGTATAACCCTCGGTATCCTTGCGCGCCTTTTAACATCAAAAAAAGAAAAAAAAATGCGTGAATTTTTAATAGCTGGAAATTGGAAGATGAATGGTAGCAATGCTGCCAATAATTCATTAATTACAAGTATTACTTCTGGTATCGTCTCTGATTTAGGTTGTAAGCTTCTTGTTTGTCCACCTTTTCCATATTTAGCCTCAATTAATAATAAAATCTCAAGTAGCTCTGTCTCGATTGGATCTCAAAATATCTCTGAATATAAAGATGGTGCCTATACAGGCGAGACTTCTGCGTCAATGCTAAAAGACCTTGGCTGTGAATATGCTATTGTTGGTCATTCTGAGAGACGAGCGATTTTTAATGAATCAAACGAAGATATAGCTGCTAAATTTATTGCTGCGCAGTCTGTTGGTATTTTTCCAATTTTATGTGTTGGAGAATCACTCGAAGAACGTGAAAAAGGCAAAACAGAAGAAATTGTTATTAGACAGCTTGATACAGTTATTGGAGTCGCAGGAATAGATGCTTTTGCATCTGCAGTAATTGCATATGAACCAGTTTGGGCTATAGGAACTGGAATGACAGCAACACCAGATCAAGCTCAGGAAGTTCATAGTCAAATCAGATGCCGTATAGCTGAAAAAAGTAGTGTCATAGCTGATAAAATCCAAATCTTGTATGGTGGAAGTATGAAAGGTGAGAACGCAGCTGGATTGCTATCTATGCCTGATATTGATGGCGGTCTCATTGGTGGAGCTTCTTTAAAAGCAGAAGATTTTTTAGCAATAGCAGCTGCAGCTTCAAGCTTAAAAAATAAAGAATAATATCAATATCAAGATAAAGTCATTGGAAGATTAATGGATACCATTCAAAAAGCAGTACTAATTGGACACACACTGATAGCGTTGTTGATAATCTTACTTGTGTTGTTGCAACGCGGTAAGGGTGCAGATGCCGGCGCAGCTTTTGGTTCCGGTGCTTCTGGTACAGTTTTTGGTTCTCGTGGATCTACTAGTTTTTTTTCGCGTGCTACTGCAATTTGTGCAACCATATTTTTCATCACAAGCTTGATACTTGCATACTTAAGTAGTCAAAATTCTTCTGAACCAGTTAGTATATTGGAGGAGGAGATTTCAGTAGAAGACCCAATAAATTCAGAATCTGTTATACCTAATATTGATTTAGATATCGAATCATCGGATTTAGATGATGATATTCCAGATATAATTGATTCAGAAGATTAATCTTTAATTTTAAATTAACCAAATAATTAAGAATTATATTTTAGATTTGAAGCCTATTAGCATAATGCTCTGGTGGTGGAATTGGTAGACACGCTGTCTTGAGGGGGCAGTGGCGCGAGCCGTGCGAGTTCAAGTCTCGCCCAGAGCACCAATAATCACAATCCTGCTGATTTTTAGGGAATTAGTACTTGTCATTTTTTAAGTAAACCATATATCCAAATTTATATGTCGAAAAAGGTGTATTCGTCCGTTTATTGGCGATACAATATTGGCTTAATTTAAAGCATTTTTGGCTAAAGTTTTATAGGGCATTACAAAGAGTCATGCTACAAGAATATCTTCCTATTTTAATTTTCCTTGGACTATCAGCGGGGATTGGTTTGCTGTTGCTTACACTTGGCTTTTTGATCGGATCAGGTGAAAAAGACAACGAAAAATTATCACCTTATGAATGTGGATTTGAACCTTTTGATGATTCAAGAATGAAGTTTGATGTTCGTTATTATTTAGTTGCAATTTTATTTATTATTTTTGATCTTGAAATTGCATTTTTATTTCCCTGGGCAGTTTCTCTCAGCGTTAT
>MDTC01086875.1_pt1 | contig 21169 bp, 20 predicted proteins | sample 811181 | NCBI WGS metagenome assembly MDTC01 (sample SAMN05326644, study PRJNA326480) | marine metagenome | isolation source: seawater | place: Pacific Ocean: North | collected 2011 | reverse complement strand
CGATTTGATTTTTTGTAAACAATTGAATATCCTTTACCTTTTTTAACATATTAAATTCATTATGCAAAAATGTTACTTAGCACTTGGGTGCTTTTGGAAACCAGAAGAAACCTTTAGAAATATAAAGGGAATTATCGAAACCGAAGTCGGGTATGCGGGTGGTAAAAATAAAGAAGTTACTTACGAGGAAGTGTGTACTGGTAAAACTGGACATGCTGAAACTGTTAAATTAACTTTTAATGAAAATCTTATTTTATTTGAAAAAATATTAGAACACTTTTTTAACATACACGACCCCACTCAAAAAGATATGCAATTTCCTGATGTGGGTACTCAATATAGAAGTGAAATTTTTTATGATAATCAAAAACAAAAAAAAATAGCAGAGGAGTATAAAAATTTACTTACAAAAAAAATAAATGGAAAAATTGAAACAAATATTTCTGAAATTAAAAATTATTGTAGAGCAGAAGAATATCATCAAAAATATATTTTGAAGAGAGGTTATTAATGTCTTTAGTTACTACAGATTGGCTTGAAGAAAATTTGAGTAGAGTAAAAATTCTTGATGCTAGTTGGCATATGCCCACATTCAAAAGAAATGCTAAACAAGAATTTTTAAATGATCATATAGAAGGTGCTCAATTTTTTGATTTAGACAAAAATTCTGATCAAAAAAACTCTTTACCACACATGTTACCTACAAAAGAAAAATGGCAAGAAATAGTTTCAAATTATGGAATCACTCATGATGACAAACTAATTATTTATGACAATTCTGAAGTTATTAGTTCTTGTAGATGTTGGTACATGTTTGTTTATTTTGGGCATAATCCAAAAAAAATTTTTGTTTTAGATGGTGGTCTAAAAAAATGGAAATTAGAAAAAAAAAAAACATCAACTGAAACTCAAACTTTTGATAAAACTATTTATCTGGCAGAAGAAAATAAAAATCTTGTAAAAAATAAATCTCAAATTGATGAAAATATTAGAGAAAATAATTTCCAATTAGTTGATGCACGGGGAGAAAAAAGATTTAATGGATTGGAGACCGAACCTCGTGCGGGACTAAGGAGTGGGCACATTCAAGATTCTTTGAATCTACCTTTTACTATGTGTATAAATAGGTCTGACAATACATTTAAGTCTAAACAAGAATTGTTAAAAAAATTTCAAGATTTAAAAATATCTAAGGAAAAAAATCAAGTATTCACTTGCGGTTCTGGTGTTACCGCGTGCATTTTAGCTATGGCTAATAAAATTATTAATGATAAAAATCCAGTAATATACGATGGCTCATGGTCAGAGTATGGGCTTAAATAAAAAATGAAAACCTCAACAAAAGTAAAAACCTTTTTAATTGTAATATTTATTGCAATCTTTTCAATTATTGTTGCAAGACACTTCATTGGATTGCATTTTAAAAAAAAATTTAGTGTGCGCCCAGCTCCAGGTGTAATTGTTACAACTGTTGAAAAGTCAAATTTTTACAAGAGTGTAGAAACTTTTGGAACTGCTATAGCTCAAAACTCAAAGACTTATAGAGTCAAAAAGGATGACATAGTTGGTAAATTAAATGTAGAAAATAGATTTGTGCAAAAAGGTGAAATTATTGTTTCTGTAAAAAACGATGAAAATGTTATCGCTGATTTTCAAGGTAAAGTTGGTACGAGAGAAATAGCTCAAGGGGTTCTAGGTTCAAATAGTCTTATTATTACTCTTGATGATTTAAAAAAAATTGTAATAGATATTAAAGTTCCAGAAAATTATGTAAGCATTCTAAAAAATGGACTTAAAGCAGAGATATCAAATTCTGCATTTAAAAAAAAATTTAACGGAAAAATAGAATCAGTCAGTTCACGAGTAGACCCATCTACTCGTTCTATTTTAGCTAGAGTTGTAGTTGATAACTCTAAATTTGAAATTATACCTGGTCAACTAATGACTGTAAAAATTATCTATGATGAAATAGAGCAATTAGGAGTCCCGGAAAGTTCTATCACTATTCAAGGTAACACTGCATTCGTTTATGTTGTGAATGATGGAAAAGTTAAAAAAAAAAATATTGAAATAGGTAAACGAAATTTTGGAAAAGTTTCAGTGCTTTCAGGTGTTGTGGAAGGGGACTTGGTGGTTAGTGAAGGAATTTCAAAAGTTAGAGATAAAGGTAAAGTCAAAATTATTAGACCTAAAAATAATTAAAAAATGTTCTTAACAGATTTATCGATTAAAAGACCTGTAGTTGCCTCTGTAATGAGTATAGTTTTAGTTATTTTCGGATTGGTTACTTTTCAAGAAATTCCAACGGATGAATTGCCTGATGTTCAGCCTCCTGTTGTTACAATCCAAACCGATTACAAGGGTGCTTCAGCTGAAATAATAGATACGCAAATTACACAAAAAATTGAGGACTTTGTTGGAGGTACGCCGGGTTTAGAAACTATAGACTCTTTCAGTGAAGATGAAAGCTCTAGAATTACTCTAACTTTCGAAACTAAGCTAGATCTTGATGATGTGACGAATGATGTGAGAAGTTCTGTCGCTAGAGTTGTAGATAATTTACCAGAAGGAGCGGAACAACCTGAAATTTACAAACAAAGTGCAGGAATGAGAACAACTATGTGGTTGTCTTTTAGTTCAGACACGATGTCAGACTTAGAGTTAACAGATTATGCTGATAGATATTTGACCGACAGTTTTTCGACTGTTTCAGGAGTTGGAAGAGTTAGGCTTGGCGGACAAAGAGAATTATCACTCAGAGTATGGCTAGATCCATTAGCTCTAGCCGCTAGAGACTTAACAACTCAAGAAGTAGAAGAAGCTCTAAGAAAAGAAAATGTAGAGTTTCCAGCTGGAAGAATTGAGTCGAAAGATGTCGATTTAACAATTAAGTTAGATAAAGCTTATCAAAAATTAGATAATTATAAAAAGCTACCTCTTAAAAGAGCAAAAGATGGATCGATAATAACTTTAGATGATGTATCTAGAGTGGAATTAGGGGCAGAGTCTGCAAGAACTCTTTTTAAAGGTAATGGAAAACAAGTCGTGGGAATTGGAATTTATCAACAGTCTGACGCAAATACAATTAAAGTAGCAAATGGAATTAAAAAGAAAATAAAAGAAATTAAATCAACTTTGCCTCCAGAGACAGATCTTGAAGTGTCTTTTGACCGAAGTAATTACATAAAAGCAGCAATTAAAGAAGTTTATAAAACTCTTATCATTGCGTTGTTTCTTGTTACAGTAATTATTTATCTTTTTTTAGGTAACATAAGAGCTCTTATTGTTCCTATTATTGCATTGCCGGTTTCACTAGTTTCAACTTTTTTATCTATATATATTTTTGATTTTTCAATTAATCTCTTCACTTTAATGGCTTTAGTCTTAGCGATTGGAATTGTGGTAGATGATGCAATTGTTATGCTTGAAAACATTGTCAGAAGAATTGAGCTAGGTGATACCCCGCTAGTAGCTGCTTACAAGGGTGCAAAACAGGTTTCTTTTGCTATTATCGCCACCACAGTTGTTCTCGTAGCTGTGTTTGTTCCCTTGGTATTTATTAAAGGTATAACTGGTGTTTTGTTTACTCAAACAGCTATCACGCTTGCTTCAGCAGTGGTTATTTCAAGTTTTGTTGCTCTTTCTTTGAGTCCAATGCTAGGGAGTAAATTTTTAAAACCAAATATGAACAAATCAAAGATAGTTATTAAATTTGAAAAATTTTTAAAGTTAATCACCAATGAATACAGATCTTCACTTACTGTTTGGATAAATAAAAAAAAAATAATTATATCTTTTTTAGCAGGTACACTAGCTTTAACTGTCTTCTTGTTTAATTTTGCTCCTAAAGAATTAATTGCACCAGAAGATAGAGGAGCCTTTTTTGTTATTATAAAAGCGCCGCAAGGTTCAGGATTTAATTTTACAAAAGATAAGGCTGAAGATATTGAAAAACTACTTTTGCCAGAAGTTGGGAAGGGTGAATATAGACGATTAATTATGAGAGTTCCAGGATTTGGTAGATCATCTAAGCAAGTTAATAGCGGCTTCATAATAGTTTTGTTAGAGCCATGGAAGAAAAGAGATCGGCACGGAGTAAAAATAATGAGAGAGTCTTTTGGAAAAATTTCTCAGGTACCTGGTGTACTTGCTTTCCCTGTGATGCCTCAAGGTATACGTACCGGTGGAATACAAAATCCAATTCAATTTGTTATTCTTGGGAATACATATGATCAATTAATTAAATGGAAGAATATAATTAAAAGTGAAGCAAGAAAAAACCCTGGCCTTACATCAATTCAAGATGATTTTGATTTGAATAAACCACAATTAAATGTTCAGATTGATCAAAAGAAGGCAGCTGATCTAGGGGTTTCTACAGAAGATATAGGAAAAACAATTGAAACTATTTTTGGATCAAAAAATGTAACTCAATTTACTCAAGACGGTAAAGAGTATTCGATTATTTTACAAGGCGATATTAAAGATAGACAAGAACCAGAAAGTATAAGTAAAGTTTTTGTAAGATCGAAAAATAATAATAAACTTGTTTCTGTTTCAAATTTAGTTTCCTACAGTGAAGAAGGTCAATCGCCGTTTCTTGCAAGATATAATAGGCAAAAAGCGGTGACTATTTCTGCAAGACTAGTTGGAGATTATTCCCTTGATGAGGCATTAAAATTTTTAAACAATGTTGTAAAAGAAAACACACCTGAAGCTAAAATTGCCTATAAAGGTGAAAGTGAAGAATACAAAAAAACTAATAATGAGTTATATTTAACTTTTGCTTTAGCTCTTATAACTGCCTACCTTGCAATGTGTGCGCAGTTTGAAAGTTGGAGGCATCCTTTTACAATTATGCTTACCGTTCCAATGGCTATTTTGGGTGGAGTTTTAGGGTTACTAGTTGTTGGCTCATCCTTAAATGTATATAGCCAAATTGCTTTAATAATTTTAATAGGGTTGTCTGCTAAAAATGGAATACTCATTGTTGAATTTGCTAACCAACTTCGGAAGGAAGGAAAAAAATTTGAAGTTGCAATAATTGAAGCAGCTACAATAAGACTGAGGCCAATTTTAATGACAAGCCTTTCTACTATATTTGGGGTATTGCCTTTAATTATTGGAACAGGTCCTGGCGCAGCTAGTCGACTAACTGTTGGTATTACTATATTTGGTGGAATGTTATTCTCAACTTTTTTTACTCTTTATGTAATTCCAACTATTTATTCCATTATTGGTAAAAACGAAAAAAACATTGATTCTGTTGAAGTAGAATTAAACAAACAGCTTAAAAAATAATATATTTGTTTTTATCCAAATTTTTTTGACACATTGTTAATTGCTTTTTGTAATTATTAGCAAAATCTTTTACTGACTTTGCATAAATAATTGCTTTTTTATCTTTACTATAATTCTTGTAATCCCCCCAACCTTTGTAATAAGCTAGGTATTGTCTATAAGCATCTCTTTTTGAAATTTTAAGAATTTTAGTAGTCTTGTTAATATACCACCCTATAAAATCCACCGAGTCTTTAAACCTTGCTCTAGTGGCATATTTATTATTTGTTTCTTTTTTATACTGATCCCATGTCCCGACCACTGCTTGAGAGTATCCAAATGAACTCGAGGGTCTTTTGAAAGGTATTACTTTAAATAATTTTTTTCTTGGAGGTTTTGCTAACCAATTAAAATCACTCTCTTTCTTTACAAATGCAAGCTGTAAATGAATAGGGGCGCCCCATTTCTCATAAGAAGCTTTAGTATGCTTGTACCAGAGATACCTCTCCTCAAATATAGCACAACTATTTTTGGTATTTTTAGGTATTGATGAACAAGAAGCGAATATAAAAAATATTATTAAATAGAATTTAAATTTTTTAAAATGAATCACTCCTTATTTTATATAAGAATTTAATTTAACTTTCTCCATTTTTCTGGTCTTAAAAACTCTCCTGACCACAATCCAAGCCTATTTTTTTTTGCATACTCTTCATCCAAAACATAATCTTTAGAATAGCGTTTATATGCAACAGCGAAACCGTTTCGCACCATCCATTTGTTTAAATTTTGGCTATTAATAAAGCAAACTCCTATGTATCTATTGTATCTATCCTTGTTTTTTTGAACTGAACATTTAACTAAATTTTTATTTATCTTCTTAGTAAGTTCAATAGTTGCGACAGATCCACATTTGTAATTTTTTGATTTTTTTATACATCTTTGTTTTTTTTCTGGTGCATCAATTCCATGAAGTCTTATACGATTGTTTAAAATTTTTATAGTGTCTCCATCTGTAATGACTGGAAAACCTGATATTTCACCGGCAGTAGTTTTTATATTGAAATTAAATAAAATTACAAAAATAAAAAATATTTTTTTCATACTTTAAATGCTCTAAATAATTTAAATAAAAAAAATATAGAAATAACACCTGCACTATTAGCTAAAAGGTCATTTAGTTCAAAAGCCCGATTTGGTATAAAAAAATGAAATATTTCTAAAAAAATAGAAAGCATAAACAAAAAAAACAAACTATTAATAAATGTTTTTTTAATTAAATGACAAGATAATCCTAAAATAGATAGACAGAAAAAGTAAAAAAAATGATTTATTGATGTACCGATTGGATTGGCAACTAGGCTTGGTTGTTTGCCCAAATCTCCATAAAGTAAATAACCAATTATGCTTCCAGGAAATAAGTAAATTATTAATAAAAAAAATAAAGATAAATAATATAAATACGTAATAAACTTCAATATATTATTTTTCATCGTGACTTGAATATAGTACATGCTATTAAATAATAAAATATTATGAGTAAATTAATTTTAACAAGACACGGTCAAAGTATCTGGAATGCTGAAAATAGGTTTACTGGGTGGGTAGATGTAGACTTGTCTAAACTAGGAGTTTTAGAAGCCAAAAAATCGGGTCAATTAATTAAAGAACTTAAAATAGATATAGATAAATCTTATACTTCATTCTTAAAAAGGGCTATTAAAACTTTAGAAGTCATCCTTGAAGAGAATTATTTGAAACTTGATCTGAATGTTTCTTGGGAGATCAATGAGAGACATTACGGATCTCTGACAGGATTGAATAAAGAGGAAACAAAAAAAAAAATTGGTGAAGAACAATTCAAAAAGTATAGAAGATCTTGGGATATAGCGCCCCCTCCAATGTCTAAAGATGACAAGAACCAATCTTTGTTTAGCTCTTTAAATAACATAATACCTCAAGGAAAGATTCCTTATACTGAGTCTTTGAAAGATACATACGATAGAGTGGTTCCATTTTTTGAGAGTAAGATCAAACCAGATTTGCAAGACAATAAAAATATAATAGTTTCTGCGCATGGTAATTCTTTAAGGGCTCTTTGTAAAAAATTATTTAATATTTCAGATCAAAAAATTAATGAATTAGAGATTCCAACAGGAAATCCATTGCTCCTAGAGTTTGATAAAAATTTAAAGATTATAAATATAAATTATTTGGACAAAACAAGAGAAAAAAAAATTATTATTAATCAATAAATTTTAATTTCTCTATCTCTTTAAAAACTTTAAAGCTATTCACATGAAAAAAATCTTCATTGCTTTTTTGCCCGAGCAAAGCTTTCTTTTTTATTAAATCGTCCCATATTAAATTCATAGAAAAAGTTTCTTTATCTACATTTTCAAAAATAGATCTATTGACAATTTGTGCTCCAGTAAAAATATAATTATTATTTTCTTCTCTAGTAATAATTTGTTGATTACTAAAATTAAAATCTCCTTTAAAAGATTTATCGAAACTCTTTTTTTTATCGACTAGAAGTAACACTGGTTTCTTGTTTAAAAGATAAAAATTTTCAAGCGATTGTAATTCTTTGTGATAATTTTTAGTCCAAACAGTATCTGGATTTAACACAAAAAAGGGTTTGTCTTTAAATTGTTTCGTTGTATTGAAAATGCCGCCGCCAGTATCTAATAGTTTTTTTTCTTGAATTAAAGTTATAGAAATATCATAATTTTTTGTTTTAAAAAATTTTTCAATTTCATGAAATAAATAATAACCATTTAAAACTATTTCATTAACTCCAATTGTTGCTAATAATTCAATAGCTCTCTCTAAAAGATTTTTTGAACCAATTTTGATTAACGGCTTTGGTATCTTTTTCGTTAGAGGTAACATTCGCTTACCGTAGCCAGCAGCTAGTATCATAGCTTTTTTTATTTGCATTAAAATTTTACCTTATTTCTATTTTTGATTGGCACTGATTTATTTAATAAATTTCTCAAATTATTAAAAATCGGATCTTTAAGTCTCAACTCTAACAAACGCCAAGTATAAGGTAAAAATTTAAGATAATTAGATTTGTGGTCTCTTTTGCTAAGCCTTACAAAAATTCCTAATATTTTTAGATTTCTCTGAATAGATAAAATATCAAAATCAGTTTTAGCAAATTTTTTTTTATTTTTTTTTATTTTTTTTGTTTTTGATAAATAATAATTAAAAAGAGAAGATTTTAGGTTCACGGGTAGAACTATTCTTACATCATCAATTAATGAAGCCACATCATAAAATAAATTTCCTCTTATAATATCTTGGGAGTCTATTAGCCCGATACGATTTTTTTTAATCATTATATTTGATACGTGAAAATCTCTGTGGACATAACTATGGTTTTGAAAATAAAGTTTTTTATAAAGACTATTCAATTCTTTTCTTATTTTATATTTGTACATACGAAACTCTATTTTTTTAGAATTGTATCGCAAATACCAGTTGAAAAATAAGTCTGATTCTTTGTGTAATTGAAACAAATTATGGTTATTGATTTTAATTTTATACTTTTTAATTTTTATATAATTTTTAAGCTTTATATTTTGTAATTTGATAATAATATCTATAAGTTTTTTATACTGTATAAATTTATTTTTTTTATTCTTGATAAAGTCATAGAAAGAAAGGCTACCTAAATCTTCAATTTCCATCATTTCATTATTAAAATATTCTTTGATAAGTTTTGGGGCTTTAATTTTATTTTCAATTAGAAGTTTGTTGACTGCAGCATAAACTATTAAATTTTTAAATTTATCTTTATTAGCTTTTACTAAAATAGATGATTTTAAATTTTTTTGAATTCTATAGAATTCCCTAAAGGAAGCATCACTTGAGATTTTCTTAAATTTAATTTGCATTAAATTTTTTCCATTTTCCAAATTGTTTAAATTCAATATTTCTTATATCTTTTTTATTTTCGTAAGACAGATAAACTTCTAATCTCTCACTTGGTTTATTTTTTATAATTTCGGCCCATTCTATTATTTTGATACTATTCAAATCTTGTTCAAAAATTCCTAACTGCTGTACTTCTTTATCAGTTTTTAGTCTGTACAAATCATAGTGCATTATTTTAAAAGTATTAATTTCATATTCATACACAATATTAAAGGTTGGGCTCAGAACCTCTGTTTCCTTTTGTTTATTATAAGTTTGAAAGTTATTAATTATTGATCTTGTTAAAGTTGTTTTACCTACTCCAATTTCTCCAAACAATAAAATACAATCTTCTTTTTGAACTTCTTTTATGATTTTAAGTGAAATTTGATTTAATTGATCTAAAGAATTTATGATCATTGGCTACTTTTTAGTAGCGATAAGTATCAGGTTTGTATGGACCTGCAGTTTTAACGCTTATATAATCTGCTTGTTCTTTGCTTAATTTAGTAAGTTTGGCTCCAACTTTTTCTAAGTGGAGTGTAGCTACTTTCTCATCTAAATGTTTGGGTAGTACATAAACTTTTTTTTCATATTTATCTGAATTACTCCATAATTCAATTTGCGCAATAACTTGATTGGTGAAGGAAGCGCTCATGACAAAACTTGGGTGTCCTGTAGCACAGCCCAAATTTACTAGTCTTCCCTCAGCTAATAAAATTATTCTCTTTTTGCTTGGTAATGTTATTTCATGAACTTGGGGTTTTATTTCATCCCATTTATAATTTTTTAAAGCGTCAACTTGTATTTCATTGTCAAAGTGACCAATATTACAAAGTATAGCTCTGTCTTTCATTATTCTCATGTGATCTGCTGTAACAACATCTTTATTGCCAGTTGCTGTAACGACAATATCAGCTTCCTTAATTGCGTCGTCCATGAGAACAACTTCGTAACCTTCCATTGCAGCTTGTAACGCGCAGATAGGATCTGTTTCGGTTACCATTACTCTAGCACCACTTTGCCTCAATGATGCAGCGCTTCCTTTTCCTACGTCACCAAAACCAGCTACAACAGCTACCTTGCCTGACATCATTACGTCTGTTGCTCTTTTAATGCCGTCCACCAGGCTTTCTCGACAACCGTACAAATTATCAAATTTAGATTTGGTGACCGAGTCGTTTACGTTTATTGCTGGAATTAATAATGTTTTATTTATTTCCATTTTTTTTAGGGCTAATACTCCTGTGGTCGTTTCTTCTGATACTCCTTTAATATTTTTCAACAAATCTTTATAGTCTTTGTGCATCAAAGCTGTCAGGTCGCCGCCATCATCCAAGATCATATTTGGCTTCCAATCTTTTTTTCCTTCGATTGTTTGTTTTACACACCACCAATATTCATCTTCTGTCTCACCTTTCCAGGCAAAAACTGGTATTCCTACTTTGGCTATTGCTGCAGCAGCGTGATCTTGGGTTGAAAATATATTACATGAGGACCATCTTACTTCTGCTCCTAACTCGACTAAAGTTTCAATCAAAACTGCTGTTTGAATAGTCATGTGCAAGCAACCTAAAATTTTTGCGTTTTTTAAAGGAAATTTATCTTTGTATTCTTTTCTCAATGCCATTAAACCTGGCATTTCTGTTTCTGCTAAAGAAATCTCTTTTCTACCAAAATCAGCTAAATTTATATCTTTTACTTTAAAATCACTCATGATCTGCCGGTCTTTTAACAATATAATTTATTCTTAGCAAGCAACAATACTAGTGGTATTTAGGAAGTGTTACTTCGATTTGAGCACCTTTGACATCTGTTCTATTTAGAGCTTTAATTTTTCCTTTATGAAGTTCAATTATATTTTTTACTATATTAAGACCTAATCCAGAATGTTCACCAAAATTTTTAGGTCTATTGCTATAAAATCTTTTAAATATATTTTCTATATTTTTTTCTTTAAAGCCCGAACCTTGGTCTTTGAAGATTATTAAAAACTTATTTTTTGCCTCCTCAATCTCAACGGAAATTTTACTATTAGTTTGACTGAAAGAAATTGCATTATCTAAAAGATTTGCAATAACTTGCTCGATTCTACTTTCGATACCTAAAATATAAAAATTTTTTTGTATTGTCTCTTTGTTAATAATCTCTATTTCAATTTCTTTGTTTAAGTTTGTAATATTTTGCTTAAAGTCATCAACAACATTTTTGATAATTAAATTTATATCTATTCTAACCATTTTTTCTCTAGATAAAGATGCCTCATCTTTAAGCATCTGAGTGTAGTCAGTAATTAATCTTTCTATTCTCTCAACGTCATGATTAACAATATTTAATAATTTTTCTCGATCATTTTGTTCCGTAGTTTTGTCTAAAAGTTCAGAGGCTCCCTTTAATGATGCTAAGGGATTTCTAATTTCGTGAGCTAAGTCTGTTGAAAAGGTTTCTGCTCGATTTGTTCTTTTCTGAAGATCTAAAGTCATTTCATGAATAGATTGGGTCAGTTTTCCAACTTCATCTCTTCTGATAAAAAAATTATCTATATTAATGGGTTTATCAGATTTTGCTTTGATCGATTCTGTGTATCTAACTAAAAAGCTTATAGGTTTTAAAATATACTTGTTTAAAAAAACAGAAAAAATTAATATAGCTAAGGCAAGCACTAAAACTGTTCGAATAATAAAATCTTTTCTTTCATCAACAGCTACTAATATTTCATTGGCTTGTTCTCCAACCAAAATATAACCAACTTTTTTATCATTAATCAAAACTTCATTTAAAGTTTGAACAAAAAAATCATTTTTAATTTTGCTTTCTATAATTAAGGGTTCATTTTTAAAATCATTTAAAATAGTATTTTTGATCTCTTTGTAATAGTCCAGTGAATAATTTGTTTTATTTTCAAAATTATTATTACTTTGAGTAATATTTGTACTATCTATTTCTTGTTCTATAATTAATTCTGATCTGGAAAAAACAGTTTGATCTAGGTCTAACATGTTTGTGTCACCTACTAGATTTCCTTTTAAATTAAAAAATTGAACTCTATCTAGGTTTTGAAACAAAAATCTAGCTGACAACAAGAAAGTGCTTAGGCCTTCTTCGTTGAAATCTACATTTAACCTTTCCAAATGATCAGAGGTATTTTTTATAACAACTAAATGATTTGTTGATTTATTGTTTACTAAATTAGGTTGAATTGCTTGGAGGTAGATAAAAGTAAAAAGTCCTAGTACAGAAAAAACTAATAGATTAAATAGTAAGAACTTCTTTAGTATTGATGCTGATTTTTTTTGGTTCATTAACTAACATTCCATCTATACCCACTTCCATACCTTGTTTCAATTGCTGAAAATTTATCATCAATTTTCTTAAATTTTTTTCTAATTCTCTTAATATGGCTATCAATAGTTCTGTCTTCGATTTCTGTGTTCTCTTTGTAAGCTATGTCCATCAAATGGGCTCTTTCTTTAATCACGCCAGGTCTTTTCGCAAGTTCTTTAACAATTAAAAATTCGGTTGTAGTGAGTTTGTCAGGCAACGCTTTTCCGTTCCACTCACATTCTAACTGTGCTGGGTCTAATTTTAATTTTCCATGATTAATCAAATTTTTTGACTCATCTACAACTCCAGTTTTCTTTCTAAGCTGAACTCTTATTCGCTCAATCAAAACTTTCATAGAAAAACCACCTGACTTTTTTACAAAATCATCTGCCCCTAACTTTAAACCTAACAGTTCGTCTACTTCATCGTCTTTCGAAGTTAAAAAAATAATTGGAATTGACATCTTTTTTCTTAGACGTGTCAAAAGTTCTTCACCATCCATTCTTGGCATTTTGATATCGATAACAGCAAGGTCGGGTGGATTTCTTGTTAATCCATTTAAAGCTGTTTCACCATCTATATAGGTTTGAACTTTAAATCCCTCTCTTTCTAAAGCGATGCTAATACCTGTTAAGAGATTACGATCATCATCTACTAAAGCAATTGTTTGAGGCATATAATAATTTTAATTTTTATAATTAAATTGTCAAAATTTAGGCGATTGTTGATCTAATTAATGAGCTTCCCCCCAATTTATACCAGAATTTATACTTACATTTAATGGTATAGAAAACATATGGTAATCTGAGTTTGAAATAGATGACATTGCCTGCTTGATTATTTTTTGAACATATTCTTTGTCATTATTAGCACATTCAAAAATGAGCTCATCATGTATCTGTAAAAGCATTTGAGCTTTAAAATTTTTATCTTCATCAATTAATCGATCTAATTTAATCATTGCTAGCCTAATGATATCTGCTGCTGATCCTTGTATAGGGGCATTGATAGCGGCTCGTTCTTGGAAACTTCTGACACTAAAATTTTTATCGTTAATGCCTCTGAGATGAATTCTTCTACCAAAAATATTATTAACATACCCTTTTGTTCTACAAGATTTAATTGTTGAATTCATGTAATCTTTAATCTCGGGAAATTTTTTAAAATACGAATTTATAAAATCTAAAGCTTCTTGATTTGAGACCGAAATTTGTTTTGCCAGTCCATATTGTGTGATCCCATAAATAATACCGAAATTTATTGCTTTTGCTTTTCTCCTTAAATCCTCGTTAATTTTTTTTATCGGCACGTTAAACACTTGACTCGCAGTCAAACTATGAATGTCATCATTGTTTTTAAATGCTTTTTTTAATTCCTTAACGTCAGCTAAATCAGCAAGAATTCTCATCTCGATTTGATTATAGTCTGCGGAAATTAAAATATTGCCTTTTTCTGCAATAAAAGCTTTTCTAATTTCTCTACCATCCTCTGATTTGATAGGAATATTTTGTAAGTTAGGATCACTAGAAGCTAATCTGCCCGTGTTTGTAGCGGCTAATAAGAAAGACGTATGAACTCTTTTAGTTTTTGGACTAATATGGTCCTGCAATGCGTCTGTATAAGTGTTTTTTAGTTTAGAGACTTGTCTCCACTCTAACACTAAATTAGGAAATTTATGACCTGTAAAAGCAAGGTCTTCTAAAACATTTGCATTTGTAGCCAGGCTTCCTTTTTTTGTCTTCTTCAGTTTTGCAATCTTTAATTCATTGTAAATAATTTCCCCGAGTTGTTTTGGAGAACCAATATTAAATTCTTTACCTGCTATTAAAAATATTTTTTTTTCTATGTCTTTTAATTTTTTTTCAAATTTTGTTGACAATTTTTTCAGATGATTGGCATCTACTTTAATCCCATTAAACTCTAATTTTGCTAATAGTTTAACCATAGGTTTTTCAAAATATTCGTAAATTTTATTTAATTTTTCTTCATCGAGTCGTTCTTTAAAATTTTCATATAATCGTAATGTTACATCCGCATCTTCTGCTGCATACTCTGTTGCCTTAACGATCTCTATATCTGCAAAACTTAGTTTATTTTTTCCAGAACCCACTATTTCCTTAAAAGTTATCGTTTTGTGACTTAAATGAATCTCAGATAAAGTATCCATATTATGACGATTATTTCCTGCATCTAAAGTATAAGAAAGCAACATAGTATCTTCGATTGGATTAACTTCAATTCCATTTTGTTTTAAAACAATAAAGTCAAATTTAATATTTTGCCCTACTTTTTTTACACTTGGATCTTCTAAAAGTGATTTGATTTTTTTTAAAACCATTTCTTTTTTTAAACTTTTTTCTTTGTGAGCTAAAGGAATGTAACATGCTTTATTATGTTCATAACTAAAGGAGACCCCAACTAATTCAGCTTCTAAAGGATTTAATGAAGATGTTTCAGTATCTACTGCAATTATAGATTTTTCTGATAAAATTTTTATCCATTTATCTAAACTTTTTTCATTTAAGATGCACTCGTAATTTTTGACATTAATTTTATTCTCTTTCTTTTTTTTATTTTGAATAAGCTTTTCTGTGTTTGAAGTTTTGCTCTCGCCATAAAAGCTTATGGCTTGACTTAATAATCGATTAAATTCCATTTCTCGAAGAAAATCAAAAAGCTTTTCTTTTTCTACTTCTCTCATAATAAAACTTTCAGGATTGTCTTGCACAGGTACATCATCTTTCAAGGTGACTAGTTCCTTGCTCAATATTGCTTTGTCTTTGTTTTCTAAAAGTGTCTCTCTTCTTTTTGTTTGAGGAATTTTTTCTATATTTTTTAACAAAATATCAAGTGTCTTGTATTTATTTATAAGTTCTGCTGCTGTTTTTACTCCTATTCCTGGAACCCCTGGTATATTATCTGATGAGTCCCCTGCTAAAGATTGAACATCGATTACCTGTTCGGGTTTTACACCAAATTTTTCAAACACTTCTTTTTCCCCCAAAACTTTACTTTTCATCGGATCGTAAAGTCTTATTTTGCTCGAAACCAATTGCATTAAATCTTTGTCTGAGGATATAACTGTAACTTTAGCTCCTGCTTCTATAATTTTTTTCGCATATGTGGCTATTAGATCATCAGCCTCATAATTAATTAATTCTATAGATGGTAAGTTGAAAGCTTTTACTGCTTTTCTTATATATTCAAATTGTGGGGCTAAATCTTCAGGTGCTTCAGTTCTATTTGCTTTGTAAGCGCTATAAATATCATTTCGAAAATTTTTTCTTGCTGAGTCAAAAATTACTGCAAAATGAGTTGGCTTGTGTATCGAGTCATCTGATCTAGAGTCTTCTAATAATTTAAAAAGCATAGAACAAAAGCCACTTACTGCGCCTGTTGGGAGTCCATCACTTTTTCTTGAAAGTGGTGGTAAAGCGTAATAAGCTCTAAATATATATCCCGAGCCATCTATCAAATAAAAATGATCAGTTTTTTTTAAGGAAGTCATATCTGATAACTATAATACCCTATTTATTTCGTGATATAATTAAATAAACTATGAACAAAATTGCTCTAAGTGTTGAAAACTTGACTAAGATTTATTCAAAAAATAAAAAAACTAGTACTTTTAACAAAGCTCTCAACAATTTGAATTTTGAAGTTAAGCAGGGTGAAGTTTTTGGCTTGCTTGGTCCAAACGGAGCTGGAAAAACTACTTTTTTGAGTATCCTTGCTGGCACTGTTACTAAAACTGAAGGAAAAATAAAAGTATGGGGTTTTGACTCTGATTTAAATCCCAGGCAAGTCCGAGCTTCTATAGGAATTGTTCCACAAGAAGTTAATTTAGACGCTTTTTTTAGTCCTAGAAAATTGTTGGAACTACAAGCTGGACTATATGGAGTTCCAAAGAAGGACAGAATTACAGATATTATTTTAAAGATGGTGGCTTTAGAGGGGCATGCAGATTCTTATGCTAGAAGCTTATCAGGTGGAATGAAAAGAAGATTGTTAATTGCAAAAGCTATGGTTCATCAACCACCTATCCTTGTTTTGGATGAGCCTACAGCAGGAGTTGATGTAGAATTAAGAAAAAATCTTTGGGAAAATGTTAAGAATTTAAATAAAGAAGGAGTAACAATTATATTAACAACACATTATCTTTTTGAGGCACAAGAAATGTGTGACCGAATAGCAATTATTGATAAAGGAAACTTAGTAGCGTTAGACACAACACAGAAACTATTAGATAGAATTCAAACTAAAAAAATTACATTTAAAGTTCCAGAGGGATATAATAGTAAAAATTTAATTTTGAAGGGTGTGATGTTTAATTCGGAATCTGCTAATTCAATAACAGCTATATATGAAAAAAATTCTTATAAATTTGATGATATAGCAAATGTAATTAAAAAAAATAACATTCAAATTTTGGATATAGCTACAGAAGATGGTGATTTAGAAGATGTTTTTGTACAATTAACAAATCACTAGATTTATGCCAAAAAAAAAGTAAATATACTTAGATGGAACTAATAAAAGATTTAAAACAATCAAAAATAATTAAGAATGTATTTGTTGCGCTAATGGGTACAGTCCTTTTGGCTGTTTCATCAAAAATTAAAATTCCTTTTTACCCTGTACCTATGACTATGCAAACTTTAGTAATTCTTGTTTTGGGAATTACACTTGGATGGAAATTAGGTCTTTTAACTGTGTCTTTATATTTATTTGAAGGCATTATTGGTTTACCAGTTTTCTCAGGGTCTCCAGAAAAAGGAGTTGGTATAATTTATTTCATTGGGCCTACTATGGGTTATTTAATTGGTTTTCTTTTCGCTGTTTATTTTGCAGGAAAATTTAAATTTGATGGGAGTTTTTTTAAAAGATTTTTACAACTAATTTTTTCAGTTAGTTTTATTTATATTTTTGGAATACTTTGGTTGGGAAATATAATTGGTTGGGAAAAACCTTTGTTTCAATTAGGGATTCAACCATTCTTGCTTGCAGAACTTTTTAAAATTTTAATAGTTTTATTTAGTCTTTCTAAACTCAAAAAGCTTACTAGATATTTTAAATAATTACCTTGGAGATCTTTTTGAAAGAATTCGTTGTAATGTTCTTCGATGCATCTTAAGTCTTCTTGCTGTCTCGGATACATTTCTATTACACAACTCAAATACTCGATGTATATGCTCCCATTTAACTCTATCAGCTGACATAGGATTTTCAGGCGGTTTTGCTTTTGATTCAGGCGAGGCTAATAACGCTGCCTCCACATCGTCTGCATCTACAGGTTTAGCAATATAATCTATTGCTCCAGCTTTAACAGCGGCAACAGCCGTCGGAAGATTTCCGTAACCAGTTAGCATTACTATTCTGCTGTCTTTTTTGAACTTATGTAGTTCTTTGACCACTTCTAGCCCGCTACCATCTTCCAATCTGAGATCCAATAAAGCAAAATTAGTAGGAGAATTTTGCGCAATTTTTAAACCTTCCTCAACGCTTTTAGCCTCTTTTACTTGAAAACCCTTCTTTTCCATAGCTCTGGCAAGCCTACTACGAAAAGGATCGTCATCATCAAGTATCAACAGGCTCTTGTCCTCAAAGTCTGAAATTTTTAGTCCTATTGGGTCTGAATTTATACTTTTCATTATGAGTCTAATATGGTCATTAAGACAAAAATATCAACCTTATCATGGTGCATTATTTTCTTTACATTAATTGAAAAAACACTAAATAACAAAACTGTAAGGTTTTTTTATAAAATTTTTTAAAACCTTTTGTGAAGTATAAAGAGGGACACATGAGATGCAGAAATTTAAAAACGTTAGCGAGCTAGTTAACACGTTGAAACCGGATTATCCGGTATATTGTATACGCCCAGATTCCATAAAAACCTCAACGCAATTTTTTAAAAATAACTTTCCCGGAAAAGTTTTATATGCAGTTAAAACTAATCCTAATAAAGAAGTTTTAAATCACATAATCAGCAATGGAATAAATAATTTTGATGCAGCTTCTATAAATGAAATTTTATTAATAAAAAACTTAAAACCAGATGCACATGTTTATTTTATGCACACTGTAAAAAGCAGAAATGACATTTCAGAAGCGTACTTTAATTTAGGTATAAAAGATTTTGCATTAGACACAAAAGATGAATTAATTAAAATTCTTGAAGCAACTAATCATGCAAAAGATTTAATTCTATATGTAAGAATAGCAATATCAAATGAACATGCAGAAATTGACTTGTCCAGAAAATTTGGAGCTCATACCAGTGAAGCACTTGGACTTGTTAGGCTATGTAAAGAACATGCCAAAAAAATTGGAATTAGCTTCCATGTGGGTTCGCAGTGTATGCATAAAATATCTTTTACTAAAGCTATAAAGGAAGTTGGAAATGTAATTAAGAAAACAAAAATTATTCCAGACATCATAAATGTTGGTGGAGGGTTTCCTTCTGTTTACCCCGACCTAAACCCTGAGCCAATTGAAAATTATTTAGATGAGATAAAGATATCTGTTGCTAAACTTAATTTGCCATCAGCTCCTGAATTAATTTGCGAACCTGGAAGAGCTATAGTAGCTGAAAGTGGTTCAACAATTGTAAAAATTAATCTAAGAAAAAAACAAAAACTTTATATCAATGATGGTACATATGGCTCATTATTTGATGCTGGTGTTCCTAACTTTATTCTTCCTTCAAAAATGATTTCAAATGGAAGAATTCAATCAAAAAAATTAACTCCATTTAATTTTTATGGTCCAACATGTGATAGTATGGATTTTATGAAAGGACCTTTCCTGTTGCCAAATAATATTAAAGAAGGTGACTATATTGAGCTGGGGCAACTAGGAGCTTACGGTTTGACTTTTAGAACTAAATTTAATGGCTTTTACTCTGATGAAATATTCGAGCTGGCCGATCAGCCAATTATAAGTTTATATAATGCTTCAAGTAAAGTTAAATACTTGGTTGCTTAATGGACAAAAAAAATAATCCTAATATAGGACATAATAAAAAATCTCTTCTTAATAATCCTGTCGAGCATATTGACATTAAGTCATTCGATGCCAGAAAAATCATTGATGGTATGGGGAAAATGTCATTTACATCTAGAGATACAGCTAGAGCTGCTGGCATTTACAATGAAATGCTAGCTGACAAAGATTGCTCAATTTTTTTAACACTAGCAGGGTCTACATCTGCAGGCGGATGTATGGATTTATATAGAGACCTTGTAAAAAATAATATGATTGATGCTATTGTTGCAACTGGCGCTTCTATAATTGATATGGATTTTTTTGAAGCCTTAGGCTTTAAGCACTATCAAGGGTCGCAATTCCAAGATGATACTGTTCTCAGAGATAACTATATAGATAGAATATACGATACTTATATTGACGAAGAGGAGTTACAAGCATGTGATAAAGCCATATGCGATATAGCTAATGGCCTGGAACCAAGATCATACACTTCAAGAGAATTTATCAATGAACTTGGTAAATATTTGAAGACTAATGGAAAAAAGAAAGGTTCGCTTATTGAAACTGCTTATGACAATAATGTTCCAATTTTTTGTCCCGCTTTTACTGACAGTTCGGCGGGTTTTGGTTTAGTAATGCATCAAGAGCAAAATCCAAATAAACATATGACAATAGACTCCATTCGTGAATTTAGAGAATTAACTGAAATTAAATTACAATCTAAACAGTCTGGTTTATTAATGATTGGAGGTGGAGTTCCAAAAAATTTTGTTCAAGACACTGTTGTATGTGCAGAGTTATTGGGCAAAAAAGTAACTATGCACAAATATGCTATTCAAATTACAGTTGCTGATACTCGTGATGGAGCTTGTAGCAGTTCTACTTTAAAAGAAGCAAGTTCATGGGGTAAAGTAGATGTAACAAAAGAGCAGATGGTATTTGCTGAAGCAACTAGTGTATTACCTTTAATTGCTAGTGATGCGTATCATCGTGAACACTGGAAAAGTAGAGATAGAAAAAACTTTTCTAAAATATTCAAATAAAAATATTTAAAATGAAATATCTTTCCAACAAAAATGGCTTTTTAGGGATTGATAATAAAGTCAATTTTAAAGAAAAAGTTGTAGTTGTTCCCTTTGGACTTGAAAAAACAGTTAGTTATGGAGGCGGTACTCGTAATGGCCCTAAAGAAATTATTAAAGCTTCTCATCAAGTAGAATTATATGATGAGGAACTACACTGTGAGCCATATAAAAATATTGGAATTAAAACTTTAAAGCCATTCAAGATTGATAAAGACATCGAAAAAGCACTAAAAAAAATGTCAGACGTAAATGAAGAAATTTTAAATAAAAAACTCTTCCCTATTACCTTTGGCGGAGAACACTCTATTACTCCTGGATGTATTGCGCCATTTGTAAAAAAAAATAAAAAGATTTGCTTATTACATTTTGATGCACATGCAGATTTAAGAGAAAGTTATAATGGTGAAAAATTTTCACATGCATCAGCAATAAAAAGATGTTTAGACCATAAAAATGTATCTGTTATTTCTTTTGGTATAAGAAATATTTCTGAAAGTGAAATACCTTTTTTAAAAGCAAACAAAAAAAGAATTAATATTTTTTGGGCCAAAGATAAATTGAAGTGG